>TARA_R110002049_G_scaffold17893_9_pt1 | contig 27528 bp, 31 predicted proteins | sample TARA_R110002049 | Tara Oceans TARA_R110002049 (sample SAMEA4396941) | marine metagenome | biome: Polar Biome; feature: [SRF] surface water layer (ENVO:00010504); material: water (ENVO:00002006), including particulate matter (ENVO:01000060) such as... | depth 5 m
TGAATTTCATCATACCCACGATCAGCTGCCATATGTAGTAGTACTACACTATCCATTCCACCACTCAACGATAATAGAAGTCTCTTACTCATAAAAGATAATATAATATATATTGATTAAAAATCAACATATTTAATTAAATACTATCATGCAACATAATAACTGGAGTAAAGATAGAGATTTTTTAGCAGAAGCCTATGATACTATGCAAACTGCTAGCGCGGCACCACCTGAGATGGGGGCAGATGAATCTTTAGAGGATGAGCCGATTACAGAACCTGCAGAAGATGCTGAGAACAAGACAGGGGATATGTCTGATGCTGATCTTCTTAAGCATGCTAGGACAGCAGATGGTAATCTTAAGCCTGAAGCTCGTGATGCCCTTGCTAAGCTATATGGACATGAAGATGGTGAACATAAAGAAGATGGTGAGCATAAAGAAGAAGAAGCTTCGAATTACATGTAATGAATAAACGTGCAAAAGAAAAACAGCTTTTAGAAGAAGCTTATAGTCAGGTATTAGAAGAAGATTGGAAAAAAGGTACTTCCAAAGCTCCAAAAGGTGCTTCATTTGACTCAGAGAATAGCTATAAACCTAGCGGGAGAGATGCTAATAGCGATGGACCTGGAGGTAGATATAGACGTACACGTCCTCCTGGATCAGGCTCTACAAAAACTCACGGAGAAGCTGGTATTAAAGCTGAAGATGGTGAAGTTTATGATCGTATCGATGGTTTAATTGACACTAACGATAAAGAACGTTTAGTTTACTTATTTAAACTAGCAATTGCTGATCCAAAAATGAAAGCTGTTGTTACTAGCATTCACGGTGATTTAAAAGAGGAAGGTTTCGATGCAGACGATATTAACGATTACATTGTCGAGACTTTTAAATTTACTTTAGGTGGGTAATTTAAAAATAACCTACTACTAAACCTCATCTGAATTATCTATAGTAGGTTCTTCTTCTATCTCATCCGGGGCTTCCTCATCTTCATTTGAATAAGACCATTCGTCTTTCATTCTCTCTTCTACTACCGGTAGTATTGTATTCTCCCAAAGCTCAGTATTCTTTCTCCAAGATTTATAGTATCCGAGCTTTTTACCACAAGGTAATTGATAAGTAGCGCCAGTTTGAACAACTGCACCAAGCCCAACAGCTAGATCAATTAGACCGAAGTATCTATCTAGACCTGATGCAAAAGATAAGTACATTTCACCTTCTAGATATTGTTTAATAAATCTATTCTTACGAGTTAACGCTCTAATAATAATACCTGCGTAGCTTTTTTGACCTACTGCAGTTTCACCATCCATAGTTTTACCACCATCTGACTTCATTGGCTTTCTAGCTAGTTGTACAGTTACTGATGGTAGATATACACAAGATTTACCACCCGGCATATTTTTTTCAATTGAAGGAAACAACGCAGCAGGGTTATCATACACGTGATTCGTACATATAATAGTTGTTTGAGTAACAGCACCAAGATTCGTACATGTCTGCATCAAAGATTTCATTGCTCGAGCATTCGTACCCATATCTGAAGACGTATTATCTTTACCCATTCTAGCTAATGATAGTTCTGATTGCAAATTACCTAGAGAATCGATAGCAATAATAAATTTACCTTCTAAACCTTTATCTTTAATCGAAGTAAGGAACTTGTATAAAGCGTTTCTTGTCTGTTCAATAGAGATACAAGGAACATATTTAACTTTACTCACGTCTAACCCCAACCTCTCAGCACCTTCCGGGTCAATAGCATTCTCTGTATCGAAAATAACAGGAATTAACCCACTTTTTTGCGCTGCTGCTAGTATCTTCATAACAAATAGCGATTTACCGGTCATAGACTCACCCGCTAGCATAGTAACCCTACCTTTTGGTATACCTCCATGGAGCGATCCAGAAACAATAGCATTTAATACATATGAACCAGTATCAACCCATCCACCAACTCTACTTAACGTACTATCACTCAAATAAGTAGCGAAAGGGTTAACAGAGTCGATAGTATCTAGTGCCTTTTCAATTTCTTTATCCATATATTATATTATATAGTAATATTGCAATAGTACAACGTTTTTTTGCTATAAAGATCAATAAAAAAAGTCCCCACTACTTACGCAATAGGGACTTTTCTAATGGTTAATTAAATTTACTACCGTTATGCTACATCAGATAAATTTTATTCATCAAATAGCTTAATTACATCACCACCACCTGCTGGTTCAGGTTGACCTGGTGAATTAATACCTTCATACTGCTGAATAATTTTATCATCTAGTTCAACATCTGAAACTGCAATTGCACTCTTATTAAATGTCCAATTGTTTTTTGTTTTATCACCTTTAATAAATTCCATAAACAGGTAAGGGAATGACTGTACCTGCAATTGACCATTTTGCTGATTTGGTTGAACATGAATAATGACTGGGTTGTTAAGAACAAGAACATCTTTAGTAGACTTAACTTCTACCCCGATAACTGTTCTACCGACTTGATCGACGATTGTTGTAATATCTGACATATATTATATATTATATTACTTTACAAGTATTGCAACTACTGGATTTTAATTTTATAAAGATTAAATGTATAATATGAACCCTCTATCAGGTAAAACTATTTTTATTCAAATAGCGGCATATAGAGATCCTGAGCTTAAAAAGACCTTAACGGATATGTTCGCAAAAGCAGATGAACCGGAAAGCTTGCATGTATGTATTGCCTGGCAACATGCTGAAGAGGATGTGTGGGATAATATTGATGAGTTTACAAATAATCCTAATATTAATATTTTAGATATCGACTATAAAAAAGCTAAAGGGGTTTGTTGGGCTAGAAATAAAATACAGCAGCATTATAAGAATGAAGATTTTACTTTACATCTAGATTCTCATCATAGATTTACACCCGGTTGGGATACTACATTAAAAAATATGTTTTATATGTTACAGCTAGAGGGATACGAAAAGCCATTACTTACCGGTTATGTACCTTCTTATGATCCAGAAACTGAAAAAACTGAAAACGATCCATGGCGATTGGTGTTTGATAGGTTTGCACCAGAAGGCCCGCTACATACAAAGCCAGAGACAATACCTAACTGGAAAGAATATAACGCGCCGATAGCAGCTAGATTCTTTTCTGCGCATTTTTGCTTTACATTAGGTGCATTTGCTAAGGATGTTCAACATGACCCTAAAATGTATTTCCATGGCGAGGAAATATCATTAGCAGTACGCGCTTACACACACGGATATGATTTATTTCATCCGCATAGACCAGTAATATGGCATCACTATACCCGTGCTAAACAACGGAGACATTGGGATGATGCTAAGGGTTGGAATAAATTGGATAAAGATTCGCATACTAGAGTAAGAAAGCTGCTAGGTGTTGATGGAGAAAAATTAACGAAGACTGATAAGTGTAAATATAATTTAGGTACAGAAAGATCATTAGGTGATTATGAAAAATATGCTGGTGTGTTGTTTAGTAAGAGAAAGGTTCAGCAGTATACATTAGATAATAAATATCCACCTAATAAGGAATATAAAAATAAAGAAGAGTATAACAAATCTTTTCTAAGTCATTTTAGACATTGTATTGATATCGGCTATGATTCTGTACCTTTAAATGATTATACGTGCTGGGCTGTAGCATTTGAAGATGTAGATGGTAATGAAATTTATAGAAAAGACGCTACTGTAGACGAAATTAAAGGAATGTTCAATGATGTTGATAACTATTGTAAACTGTGGAGAGAGTTTAACACAGATGTTATGCCATATAAATGGGTAGTATGGCCTAATTCTGCATCACAAGGATGGGTCGATCGAATGGAAGGTATAATTAATCCAAGATTACTAGAAGAGAAAAACCAAAAAAATAAACAAAAAAAGGGCGCGCGGGTTGCTGACAATGTTTTAGAATTTAAAAATTATAAATAAGTTATGTCAGATAGAACAATTTTTATTCACTTACCTGCATATAGAGATCCGGAGCTTATACCTACTATTAAGGATGCACTAGCTAATGCTGACTTTCCGGAAAGAATTAGATTTGGTATATGTCGACAGTATAATCCAGAAGATGGTTTTGATGATCTATCTGAATTCGATAAAGATTCGCGATTTAAAGTTAAAGAGATGTTATATACAGAAGCTAAAGGATTAGCTTATGCTCGAGCAGTTATTAATGATGAATTATTAGAAGATGAAGATTTTGTTTTGCAACTAGATTCACATCATAGATTTACAGAAAATTGGGATACAACCTTAATAGACTGGTATGATGAACTTGTAGAGGATGGTTATAATCCTGTGATTGGTGGTTATTTACCAATGTATAACCCTTTTAATGATCCGGATGGTAGAATTCAAGAACCATGGATTTCAGACGCGGCTTGTTTTTACCCTTTCGGTACTATTTTTATTAGACCTGCTGGGGTTAAAGATTGGAAGAATTTAACTAAACCATACCCTGCTAGATTTCTTAGCGGGCATTTTGCTTTTGGGTCAAATAAATGGGCTAGAGATATTAAACATGATCCAAATATTTTCTTTGCCGGTGAAGAGATTAATTTAACAGTAAGATCCTTTACTCATGGTTATGATTTATTTCACCCACATAGAGTAGTAATTTGGCATGCTACAATGAGGGAAGAGAGAAGTAATATGCTGGTGTGGGATGATATGAGCCGGCGGGGAGATAGTACGTGGTGGAAAGGTAATGAAAGTGCTCGTTCTAGAATTAGACAGCTCCTTGATGTTGAAGATAAGGTATTGGATCTAGGTGATTATGATTTAGGTACTAAACGGTCTTTAAGAGATTACGAAAAGTACGCTGGTATTCATTTTAAGAAAAAAGCATTTCAACAATATACTAAAGATAATAATTTTGCACCAAACCCTTACCCTTATGAAACTGAAGAAGAGTGGGAAGAATCTTTTATACCTTCCTTTTATTATTTAGTTAATGTAGAGAGATCAATGCTACCGGGAGACGATTATGAAAGCATTTTAGTTTCATTTGATGATGAGGACGGAATTGGTATACATCAAACCTATATTAGCGATCAGCGATTGACAGAGTTTTTACAAGATGGTAAAACTATACATTACGAGGAGATGTTTATGACAAAAAGAACACCAAAAAGAGTTGTATATTGGGCTATAAGTAGGAGCGATGGTTGGGCAGAAAGGGTTGAAAAATATTTATGAAAAAAGATACTTTATATAAAATATTGCAAGCATGTGATCAGTTTAAACATAATACATATTATTGGGATCATGATGTACTTACACCAGAAGAAAACGATATACGAAATTACCCTGCACCGTGGATTAAAAAAACTAAAGAGTTGTTCGATATAATAAATGGTAATGTTATAGTTGAGATAGGGTCAACTCGTATGGAACTTACACAAAAGTGTATAGATTATTATAATAATTCAGATACTATGACAAGTAAAGATGCTCCTCCATGTTGCCAAGATGGTCACTCTACATACTTTTGGGCAAAAGATGGAGCTGAAACATATACGGTTGATATTGATTCATGGTGTCATGACGTAATATGTAGTCAATACAAGCATCATATTTTAGAACCTATACCGGATAATTTACATTTACATATACCAGAAGATGGTATTAATTTTTTAACCCAATTTCCACATAAAATAGATTTACTTTATTTAGATGGTTGGGATAAAGGAACTGATCAATACGCTGAAAAGCATTTAGAGGCATTTCTAGCTGCAAAAGATAAACTAGCTGAAGATCATATAATATCAATCGATGATACTGATTTTAATACTGATAGCGCGGGTAAAGATCGATTGTTAACTCCACATCTTCTCTCTGCAGGTTATATTAAAGTATTATGGGGGAGGCAGACAGTATTTATTAAAATATGAGTAGCCCGAAATTTATTATACCTATAACAGGGCCGTTAATGAAATATAGGCTTGATATCATTAAAGAAGTAAGTCCTAATATTAAAGACTATCTAATATTTTTTACCGATAAATTTTCTTACAATTTATATGAAGAATATCATGATTTTTTTAACTTTGTATTAATGGATGATTATAGAAATAAAAATTCTTTTAGTTTAGAGCATGAATTATTACCTCCATATACTACAGAAGAAGAATTTATTAAAAAATTCTCTGATTTTTATAACGACGATACTGGTACATTTTACCCATGGGAAATAAATAGGTTTATTTTTCCATATTTAATAGAAAAAAATATATTAAATTTTGTTATAACTCAAAGTGATTTCATTTTTCAAAATAATCCAGCAGTTATGGAAGAATTTTTTAATTCAATACAACAAAATACTTTTTGCTCTACATACCTGGGTAGAGAAACTTATAATAGTGACCGTGTTTGGTCAAAAATACAACATAAATTTCCGGAGTTAGAATTAAAGTATGATAATACTTTCCAGAAATGTGATGGCTTTTTTAGAGGGTTTCATTTTAATAATACCGAGGATATGAAATTATTTTATGATATATGGAATGAAGCAATAAAATTTCCTATATTAGAAAAGATACGTCATACGGCTCCAATGTTTAATGGTGATTTTATTGTACCTTTTATAATGCAATGCTTTGCTAAGCAGAGAAATTATAATTTTTGTAACGCCCATGATGTTATTTTTATTAAAAGGTTAAGAACAAATATTGGAATACATTATACCCGGGCAGAAGATACAATTTATATGGGTCCGAGAGATACATGGCATTTATATAATTTTGATTATAGTGATATTTCAACAATCTCGAGTTTTATTAAGAATAATAAACAACAGTTAATAGATTATTACGCGATGTATTTTGATACCACAATAACAGATAGTCATGTTTACACTAGAATAAGATGAATGTAATAATAACACTAACAACAATACCTGAACGATTACAAAGTAGTTATAGTTATGATATGAGATTTTGTATTAAATCTTTACTTGACCAAAATTACACTAAAAAATATGAAGTGCATCTTAATATACCGAACGTATATAAAAAGACCGGTGATAGTTATATAATACCAGAATGGTTAGAAGAGATAGATGATAGCAAGCTAAAAATATTTAGAACAGATGATTATGGATCTATTACTAAAATTATACCAACCTTGCAACGTCTAACTGAACCAGACGATATTATAATTGTAGTTGATGATGATATGATATATCACCCTGAACTTATTAACGAGCATATTAAAAATCGTAAGCAATGGCCGGATTATGCTGTAGGGTATGATGGTATTAGATCACGTAATATAGATGGTACATTTGCAAGTACATATAATGATAATAGAAATTATTATGTTACTGCTACCGGTAGAAATACATTGGTTGATATTTTACAGCATTATAAATCTGTTTCTTATAGAAGAAGATTTTTTGAGAGTGATTTTTACAGCTTTATTGAAGATAACGGGACCTGGTGTGATGATACATGTATATCTGCGTATTTTGCTTCTAAGAATCGAGGGCGGTTAGTAACTTTTTATGAAAATGATAAAGTATTTGATGATTATGAAAAATATTTAGAAAATATAAGCTTCTCTTTTCCTATTACTAAATATATCGAGCACGGATCTTTAGAGGGGTGCAATTTAAATCGTGCAGATAAAGATGTAGTATCTGAAGAGAAACACACTATACTATATAAAAAATATCTAGATGTTAGTTATAGCAATAAATCTTGGACAATATAAAGGAGAAAAATATTAATATGTCAGAAAGTAAGCAAATCTTTAGCAGTATATACGACAATTTTGGCTTTGGTTCAACTGAGAGCAGAAGTGGGCCGGGTAGTACACTAGCAGAAACAGAAAAACTTCGTGTACAAATAATTAATTTAATTAAAACATATAATATTAGATCTATTACAGATTTTCCATGTGGTGATTTAAACTGGATCCAGCATATTTTTGAGTATGTTGATAGATATTCCGGTTGCGATATAGTTGAGGATTGTATAGCAACAAATAAGAAGCGTTTTCCAGCTTTAGATTTTTATTGTATGGATTTATGTAAAGATATAATACCTACATCAGATTTACTAATTGTTAGGGATGTATTAGGGCATCAGCCTATTGATATTAGTATACAAATGATTAATAATATTGTATCATCAGATTGTAAGTATTTACTTTCAACTACTTGGGCTAATTTTATGCATAATACATGGTCACCATGTCGGGTAGGAGATGTTAGTAGGGAGAATGAGGGTGTAGATTTTGGTAGATTTTACCCCGTTAATTTAATGGGAACACCATTCAATTTACCAGCACCTGATCAATATTTAGAAGAAGATGTTAGAGTAGATGGTTTTGAAATGGGTAATCGAAAAGCTTTATGCTTTTGGGAGATTGATAAAATTAGAGAATATTGGAAAAATTCGATAGATGAAAAATTAGTAACTCAACCGGTAGTGCAAAAATTACCTAAATCTGCTATTCATAATATGACTATAGTTTCCGGGTTATGGGATATTGGAAGAGAAGGTCGAGAATGGTCTAGGTATGAAGAACATTTTGACCTGTTTCTTAAAATACCGTGTAACATGGTTCTGTTTATTCCAAAATCTCTAGAGTCATTCGTATTAGAAAGACGGTCAACGGATACAACTCTAATAAAAATATATGAATTAGAGGATATTAAAAATAATATGTTTTCACCTTTTTGGGGTAGAGTTCAAGATATAAGGACTAGTGAAGCGTGGCAAAATATAACAGGGGAAGGTGGATGGCTTAAAAATTCACCACAGTGTAAGAATGAATATTACAATCCTATTGTAATGTCGAAAATGCCCTTTTTACATGATGCTAAAATATGGAATCCATTTGATACAGATTATTTTATCTGGTTAGATGCGGGGATTACTCAGACTGTAAATGCAGACACTTTGTATAATAAAGATATTTTATCTAAAATAGTAGATTACTTAGACCCGTTTTTGTTCTTATCCTACCCTTACGAGGCAGCAAATGAGATACATGGATTTGATTTTAACGCTATGAATAGCTTTGCAGGTGATGAGGTGGATTATGTTTGCCGAGGAGGATTATTTGGCGGTCATAAAGATGCTATATCTGATGCAAATAATGAATACTATAGTTTATTAGATAGAACTATAGGTGAAGGTTATATGGGTACTGAGGAAAGTGTTTTTTCGATAATGGCTAAATCTCATCCAGAAAAATATAGAAGATTTGCATTAGAAGAATACGGAATGATAGGTAACTTCATTAATGCCTTAGAGCAAGGAAATGTAAGCCTAGAAGAGATACCTGAGAGAAGATCTACTAATCAAGCAGCAGATATTAAATATGATGTTAGTAAATTAAAGACAAATTTATATATGCTTACATTTAATTTTCCCGAACAACCACTGCATACGATAAAAACAATGGAGAAGGCATCTGAGTGGTTAGAAAAACCTGATTTAATTTTACTAGATAACTCGACAGATGAACAGAGTAAAATTAAAAATCAACAAACATGTAAAGATTATGGATTTGAATATATAGACTTAGGATCTAATACTGGTATTTGTGGCGGTCGACAATCTGCTGCAGAGCATTTTGATAAATCAGATGCAGATTATATGCTATTCTTTGAAGATGATATGACTGTTAATCCTCCAGAATTTGAAGGTCAGTTTTGTAGAAACGGGTTCAGAAAATATATACCTGGTCTATACGATATACTACTTAAAATAATGATAAAGGAAAAATTTGATTTTCTTAAACTATCGTTTACTGAAGTATATTTTGATAATGATAAGCAATGCTCTTGGTATAATGTTCCACAAGATGTTCGAACAAAATTATGGCCGCATTACGATCAATTACCTATAAATGGGTTAGATTCAAATTGCCCTAGAACTAAATTTAATAATATAAGCAACGTAGAGGGTGTATCTTATATTAACGGTGAGGTATATTACGCTAACTGGCCTATGATTGTTAGTAAGGAAGGAAACAAAAAAATGTTTGTAGATACAAAATGGGCTCACCCTTATGAGCAAACATGGATGTCACATATTCATCAAAAAAATGTTGAAGGTGATATTAAGTCTGGTGTATTGCTCGCCTCACCTATTTGGCATGATAGAATCATGCATTATGAACCTGAAGAAAGAAGAGAAAATTAATATCTAATCTCTTTAGCTAACTCTTCAGCCTTTTCAACTGCTGTAGCAGCTTGTTTAGCTAGATATGTAGATTTCTCTGAAGCATGAGTAAGGGTATTTTTATAAGTTAAAATAACTTGCCTAGCAGCTTCAATTACCGGTGAACTAATTTGACCTGTACCATTATCTTCACTAGTTGCTATATTCTTAATAATTTTTAAAATTTCGGCTGTACCTTTAGCTCTACCCCTCCAGTATGATGGGTGAGCCCTATGTGTTCCATCGTCTTCAGGTCGATCTAAATATTTTGATTCCATGTTATTAATATATAGTCTACATGCCAAAAAGATCAAATAGTTCAACTTGTACATTATTGGATGGTTTTCTGATAGTCCAACCTACATTGTTATAGAATCGCTCAATGCCTTGAAATAGGATCTTCTCAAACATCTTTTCATAGTCTACTTTATACAAGGTATCAAACTCTTCTGGAAAGTCATATTTAAACCCTATAGTATCCAACCGATACTTATTCGGCTGCTCAATATATAGATATCTTACTTTATCCCCAGAGCTTAGCTTTTCATACTTGTTACCAGTCTTTAGCATATCCAACATTAAGTTATAAAAATAAGCTGACTTGACATGAATAGGCATGCCTTTACAAGTTTCAAATTGCTTACATTGTACTGCATATTTTTCATACCCCTTAACACCCATCACGAAAGCAATTTGCTCTGCAGTAAGAGTTTTGAATATATCATACGTATCATTTAGTACCTTATTAGTCTCTTTCAATGACTGTGTGGAGAGCATTGTCTCAATGATTCTCTTAGCATATGGTTTAATCGCATCTGGCATTGTAGTTCGAACAACTTCAACTCCAGTATACTTAAACTTGTTTTCTTTAATACCTTCATCATCTAAGATATGCATTACGTATCGCTTTTTCTGTAAAAAGATACCTGTATCAGCTATACATTCTCGTTTGAATACAAATCTACTATCTTTAGTTAGTATAGCTTTCTTAGCCCATTTCTCTATCTTATCGTTAAGGAAGTCTTCAATCTTCTGTATTTCATCATATGTTTCTTGATGAACCTGATCCCCATCCCAGAACTTAATCAACCCGCTTTCGATAATAGGCGATATTGAGACGTATGACGAATCAGTATCGTTATAAATAATATTTTGCTCTAGCTCATGCTCACTAAGCGAAGGTACTTGTTGCTTAATATACTCTTTAATGAATTTATTAGACTGCTTAATAACTGCTTGACCAGTAAGAGTGACTGATGATGCAATATCATCATCACCAATAGGAGCTCTCTTATTGCCCATGTAACCGTAACAGGAGTTAATCAAGATCTTAATAACCATTTGCGAAGTATTAAGTCTTTCAACCTCGTATTTAAGAGCTATATTATCCTTATCTTTCTTAAGCTGCTGCTTAGTAGTAAATAACTTCTTCTTAATATCTACACGTTGATTGTAGTAATATTCTAGAAACTCAGGTATAATACCTTTACGTTTCTGTGTAAACATAAAACCGGCTTTTGATAAAGAGCATTCTTCCTTTTTAAGAAACTTTACAAACCCAGGTTTATCTAAACTAAACTGCTTTCCAGATACATGTTGAATAACAACCTTATCACCAACCATATCAACTTTACCTACTTTCGTTTCAGGTGAAGTATTAAGTGATATCATCACATTAGGGTATAGAGAATTAGCATCAAAAGATATAATATGATTTTTAAATCCAGGTTTAGGTTCTGCTACATACGCACCAGGATTTTTACCCTCACCATCATTTCTTACAAACGTAGATATAATCTCACCTCGCTTTCTAGCTCTAATGCATAATGCACCATTAATAACTTGAATTGTACCCATGGCACCTTCAAGGTTAGTTAAACCAACATAAGATAGCATTCTAAGAAGCGGTATATATTGTAGCTTTTGTTCTAGTCTAACAAGTAGATTAACGTCTTGTATATTGTAATCGATAAACTTATTCCAGTCTTGCTCTGATAACTCGGCTAGAGACATTCCTTGATAGTCGACTTTATTCTCACCAAGCTCAACACCACCAATTGCATCTAGTTTATATGATTCTCGAAGCTTGAGACAAAACCTCTTATAAACATCTAGAAAGTCTAAGCATGCAATACCGTCGATATAGTAACGCTTCTTTTCTTGACCAAACTGACCTCTCATTACTCTGAAGTATACATTACCAACCGGTGATAGACGACGAACATATTCTTCACCTAAGATACGCTCCATCCTATTTACAATATAAGGAATATCAAACCCTTCAGAGTTCCATCCAGACAAAATATCCGGATAATCTGATTCCATATATTCAATAAACTTAATTAATAAATCACGTTCATCTTTACAATGAACGTATTCAACATTACTTTGTAGGTTGCCTGTATAGGGCTTTAATCCGAATGTAAAGAACTTCTCACTAAAGTTATCATAGCAAGTTATTACGTTAATTGTATGGGTAGGATTATCAACATCTGGGAAGGTATCAACAGAGAAGGTCTCAATATCTAAAAAACAATACTTTAACGGATGCTTACTAAAGTCATCCTTTTCATTATCTTGCCAGTACATATCTAACAAGAACTGCTGAACAGCTGGAGTATTTTCAAATACTCTTTTAACTCCAGAGTCTTTTAAGAACCGAGTCTTTAGGTAATTATTCTGAAATACTTTCTTCTTAACCTTAGTACCAAAAATTGATACCTTATCACCTGCTGGACTTTCAACATAAAGATATGGGTCATGTGAGGTAGTCGTCATAATACGATTACCATCTTCATCCCATGTGAATAGGTTAATTATACCTTCACGACCGTTATAAATTGCATTCCTATACGCCACATATATAGTATATAGTAGTTCCTAATATAATCTACTACTAATTCCACTCTTGTAGAAATGTTCTCTCAGGAGAGTTATACGGTGTATTTAGAGACTCTAAAATAGCACCAATATTAGAGTCTTGCTCTAATATTCTACTCACACCAATTTCACGTAAGGCTTTAATATTTTTGTAATATTTGCTTCTATTTTTCCATCTTAAAATAGTGTCTATTTTATCACTAAATTCCTCAACACTACTAAATTTGAGAGAAGGTGGAGCTGTACTATATGTTTCCATATCTTGACATAAGCAAGGTATACCTAAAGTACACGCTTCAATAAATTTAATATCTGATTTAGCTTTATTAAAATTATTAACTTGAAGCGGTGCTACCATTAACTGAACATCCAATTTGCTAATTAACCTTGGGTAATTTAATAAATTCTGCCACGGGTAAAATTCAATTTTACCACCTTTAACTAAATCTGCTAATTGTGGTGGAAATGCACCAACGAATACCCACTGATATTTATCTACTGTCTTTCTAACATAATCTCGTACACCAGCGAAATCATCCTTACCATCCACCTTATTATCCACATCATAATGAGCTCCAGACCCTGTATAAAGAATTCTTGGCTTTTTCCTATTTACCTCCAACTGCTTTGCAACATTTTGCCCATCAAATAAATGACCTAACCAAAAATTTGGTACAAAGTTAGGAATAACAGTAATATTTTGCTGACCAGTTCTCTCCTTATATAAACGTCTCATGAAGTCGCATGTGACTGTAACCTCATCAACACTATTAATAATTTCAATACAGTTGTTACGAATTTCATCATTATCGAATGCGAACTTAAATTTATTGTAATCAGGAATATCTTCTCTGAATACAACATCATCTACTTCATACATTAATTTAAATCCATATTCTTGTTGTATATTTTTAAGAAATTTAACAAATTGAACTTGTGTATTTGATGCTTGTCTTTGAAGTTTAACAACTTTTACATTCTGGTAAAATCTAGGATCAGTAACCATAGATGTAATAGAATGGGAGATACCAACAGATGTAGCGTTAATAACTTGTTCTGGCCAAAGAACTCTCCAATGACCACACCCGGAAAGATCAGCTAAATAATTAATATATCTAGGTAAAGACATTTCAGGTGGTTCAGCATTATTCCGACCCGGGTTGGGATTATTTTGAGGCGCAGAATTATAATATGGCGCGGGGTGCGGCTGTACATGAGGTTGTACGAATGGTGGTGTAAACATCGGTGCTATTTATATTAAATTTCAGTATAATCAACCCTACGCGTTATACCGTTTTGCTTAGTTAAGAATATAACATCACCAGTAACAGCTTTGATAGATTCCTTTCTATGTGATATAACAATTGTACTTTCGTTTAGTTCATTAACACGATCTTGTAATATCTGTGTCACCATTTCAATACCCTTTTCATCAAATGAACTATCAAACAATTCATCATATATACTAATATTATATCTAACACCGCCTTGAAGCCTTCTAATGTCTGAAAACGTAAACAAGCATGCTAAATCAATAGCCTTTCTTTCTGCACCAGAAAAATTAAAATAAGAACATATCTTATTCTTTTCATTAATTATCTCTTCTTCAAAATATTCATTAAAAATGCATATAGAATTAGAATCTAATCTTTTAAGGTATTGTAGTAATCTACTGTTTAGTAGTTCTAATAGTTTATTAACAATATAAGACTTAACACCCTCTTCAGATACTACATATTTAACAACATCTAATTTAGATATTTGCTTTTTAAGATCATCTACCTTTTTTGCTAAATTGCTAATTCTCTCACCTGATGTATCAATTAAATTATCGAAGTCTGTATCTGTACTTTCTATTGCTTCTAAGTCTATTAGAAGCTCTTCTTGCCATTTATTTATTTGTTTAATTTTATCTTTAATACTATCAACACGTTGTTCAGCTAATTTAGCATCTACTAACTTTTTATTTTTATCATTAACCGCCTCAATTATTTTACATTTTACATTACGATAATTATTAAGTGATTTAGTTATAGCCTTAATATTTGTACATGTATCATCTAAATTAGATGTTAGTATTTTCTTTTCGTTATTGATATGATCTATATCATGATCTTCAACTCGTCTTAAACAAACGGGGCAAGTCTCTTCTTTAGTACCTAACTTTTCTAGCGTATTTTTAAGATGGTTACGTTTAGCTTTTTCTGAACTAACAGCTTCTAACTGTTCAACGATTTTTGTATCACATTTAGCTACGCGTGTATTTAATTCATCGATTGAACTCTTAATACTTGTCAAATCTTTAGTTTCGCATTCCGTTATATGTGATTCTAATTTATGTAAATCGTTTATATTATTCTGCTGCCTGTTTTTATAAACCTCCTTTTTACTATTACGCTTGCTAATTACTTCATCCCGTTGAGATATATATTCATTATATGTTTTCTTTAATTCATCTAATAAAGTACTTTCAATATCATAATCCTTTTTAATTTCATTATATTCAGCACGTAATGTTGATAGCATTTGAGAAAATACCTCCATACCAAAAATATCTTCAATAAACTTTCGCTTTTCAACTTTATTTTTTGCCATAAACGGTATAGCATTATTAACTGTCATTATAATACAGTTTTTAAAAATAGAAGGTGAAGCGCTAGTTACATCACAAATATATTTGTTCGTATTTGATATACTATCTCTTGTTTTATCTTTATCATTCTTATAGATATAAACCTTCGAAGGTCCTAATTCACGTACTATCTTATATTGATTTATACCAGCTGGAGTTTTAACCTCAAAATCTAATTCAATATGAGTCTTACCGCTAGTCATATTATTAGGTATAAGATCCTTTTTAATATCGCGTAAGGTTTCACCAAAAATTGCAAAATATATAGCGTCTGCTATTGTACTTTTACCTATTGCATTTCTACGGTCAGGTTTATCGTAGTTAATACCTGTTATAACATGCAAACCTTTATTAAAGTCTACAGATACTACCTCATCACCGACAGATAAAAAATTTACTATACTAATTCGCTGAAAATTTACTTCTTTCATATAAGTCTAATGTATAATCAATAATTTCCTTCTTATTACCAATATCTAACAGCTTTACAAATTCTTGAATAGCTTGATTTATCTCAATCCCTGACATATCTTCTACATCTACCGTATCATTCAATAATCTATTGAAATTAATATCATAATCTACAGTTAATGATTCAGGTTTAAGTTTATGTAGAACACTCAATAATATATCCATATCACTTTGCGATATATTCATATCAATTTTAAGTTTAACTAAATTATTAGCTATACTCTCAATAATATATGGTGTAATATTTTTTTCACGTACGAGGTCACTTAAATTAAGCTTTTTATATCGCGATGAAACATTATTAGGAGTAAATTGATAGTTATTACTATTGATATCTAATATGTAGTAACCTTTTTGATTTTCTGTATCACCGAAATCCATCTGAAACGGGTTACCTACATATAATATAGTACCAGCGCCAAACTTCTTTTCATGTCTTGTATGAAAATGACCTGAGATAATTAAGCTTGACCTTTTAAGAAGATCTTTTATCTTTAATCCTTCTTCACATACTTTAAAAGCTGTCATTTTAAACGTCTCAATTTCAAAATGACCAAAAATTATATCACTATTCTCAATTTCACTAATAGATGTATTCCATGGACAAAAAGATATTTTCTTATCAAACGCTTCAACAGTCTGATACTTGTCTAATACGGTTATATTTTTTCTACTCTTGAAGACCGATAGAGAATTAACATCAGTTCTATATTTGTAATAGATATCATGATTACCTGTTATTATAATAAGGTTAAAATCCGCTAGTATATCTAAAATATCAGCTGATACTTGTAATGTACTTACAGATATTTCACTTCTGTTATGATGCCAATCCCCGCAAAAAATAATATCAACAATATCGTTTGATATACATTCCTGCTTAAACCAGTTAGCCCACTCAACAGCATTCTTATGCCATTCCGGGCTGTTACCATGTACACCTAAGTGTAAGTCAGATATAATAGCGACTTTAGAATTATTAATCGTCGGAATCATCATCAACTGGCTTTACATATATATGACCGTGAGTATTGTTAGGGTCTGCCATGTATTCTTCGTAAACTTTTTCTTTATAATTACAAATAGCTTCGTGATGTTTCTTCTCTTTCTTGATACGATTAATAAAAGCGTGATATGCTATTGTAGTAAAGTACGAAAAGGGGTTAGATCCAGTTTCAAATTTATATTTTTTATGCTTTAAAGCAGAATACATTTTAATAAGAGCATCTCCTATCATATCATCTTTATACGTATAATTTATAAAAGAAGAATTATAACTTAGACCGTAGGCAATCTTTTTAATATTTTCAGCCAAGTCATCTGTCAAATTGTCTGAATCATAATACTTACGAAGAGACTCTTTAAAGATCTTAGGTTGAATATAGTATTGTTCCTTGGACATTATATTAATATAGCATACTATTACTAAAAAACAAGGTATTAAATGTTAAAAGTCTTCTCAGTATAAGAAATTTTTTCTTTATTATAAATTTGCTTACGTTTAGCACTATGCTTTACACCATATACTAGATCATCACATATATCTAGTATTACTAGCTTGTTTTTTGTATTATGTTTTCTTAAACCTCTACCTATTGATTGAACTGTACGGATAAAGGACTTACCTCCAGCTGCAAAAATAATATTATGCAAGTTTTTAACGTTTACACCTGTTGAAAAGATAGCACTAATAGCGATACATATAACATTAGAACTATTCTCCATTATTTGTTTAATTTTTTCCCTTTCGTCGACTTCTACCTCGCCACGTATAAAGAATACCTGCTTATCTGTTACATTTGCTAGATATTCTTCCAGTTTTTCGCCATGTTTTATATGATTAACTAGTAATAGGGTATTATTACTAAGCTTTTCACATACTTTAAGTATGAAATTGTTACGATCATGTGAATCGTAAATGAAATCTAGCTCTTCTTTATATTTGTTATCTGTAACATAGCGTAAAGGCTTCGAATATTTGAGAGTCAGTACTTTGACAGTCACATTTACAAGATGATCTTCCTGTCTTAACTCATAACTATTCTTTTCATATATAACTGGACCTAATCTACCTATTACAGCCCATTTATTTAGCAGATTCTCGGATAACGTACCTGTAAACCCAAATTTATTCTGCGTTTTAATTTGTTTAATAAGCTTAGCTGTTTTAGATGTTGCTGTTATACGATGACACTCATCAACTATTAACAAATCTATATATTTTATCCAATCATTTTTATCAAACCTACTTTGAATTACTCCAGTATTAGCGATTATAACATTAGCTGTTAGATCAGGATCGATACTACCAGTCCATCTCGTAAGTTTATATGTAGAACCGCATTCTATAAATTCTTTATATGTTTGCTCAACCAATCCTAGGTCTGGTACAATAACTAAACATTTAAATGTATCAATATCCGGAGCTTTTCTATAAAAATTCTCAATAAGAGCTGCAGTTGTAAATGTCTTACCTGCACCTGTCCCTAGTACACATGTACCTCTCCCTAAGCTCAATGCACGTTCAACTACATCCAGCTGATAATCACGTAATGTAAATTTAAAATTATTGTATATAACACCAGGTATACCTACATTGAGGACTGAACGTAGGTTATCTGTAATGTTAACATCTATATTGATTTGATTTTCACGTAGAAATATTCGAATATCCCAATATAACCCTAATTCGCATGTACCGTTAGGTGTTATAACGTACTTTCTACGCGGAGCAAACTTATTAAAACGTCTAGCAAACCTAGCATCATCATTATTAACGCTAAAATTTTCACGTATTTGACTAAGAATAGCCTTATCTTCGCAATTTATTACAAGCCTATTAGAACTTTTAATATAATCAAATGTTATCATAAAGTTTCTAACTTGTTAATCTCTATAATATTTTTACAATCCCAAGTCATTTGATGTAATATCTTCTCAACCTTTTCAAGATAAGTTATTATTAAATCATATTCTTTGATATCATCTGCAATAGACATAATAGCGTCATGCTTCTCTGCTGCTTGCTCAGCCGCTGTTATAGATATCTTAATAGGTGATGCGGAAATAACTTCCTTAATTATATCTTTCTTACGTTGTTTTTTAGATTTAATTAGTTTATCTTTTGCGACACGTGCTTCAACTAATCTTGCTACCCAAAAATGTTTTGTAGCCGGTAATTTAAGCTGTACATTTTTAAGATTAAAATCATCGATAACTAAATCTGCACCAACCTCTTTGATATATCTTTGAAGAAGTTCCATACATATAATATAAATAATTATATGCCAAAATCAAGTAATAAGTTTGAGCAGATCTTTTTATATTATCTTCACGAAGATATTAATACTACTGATGCATTAGGTGGATCACCTGGAGGATTTAATCCACCAGAAAATATTAACTCATCAGATTTTTACGCGCCTGGCGATGCACGAAGACCTAAGGTTTTGGGTGGCATACAGACAAGAGGCACCTTAATTAAGAAGAAGAAAAAAAAGCGGAAAAAGAAAAATCGTGTCAGAAAAAAACGTAATTGATTTAGGTCATTGGGAGTCAAATATACTGTGTGAAAATACTACAGTACCATTTGGATTCATATATAAAATTACTAATTTACAAACTAATAAAAAATATATTGGTAAAAAGCAATGCCTAACTACAATTAAACGACCTCCACTTAAAGGTAAAAAAAATAAAAGACATATTATTAAGGAGACAGATTGGCGTGATTACACGTCTTCCTCTAATGAACTTAATAAAGATATTAAGCGTCTAGGTAAAGATAATTTTAAGTTTGAAATTATAAAGTTTTGTGTTTCTAAGTGGCAATTAAGTTACCATGAAGCTAAATTACAGTTTGAAGAAGAGGTTTTACTTAGAGAAGACTTTTACAACGGTATAATTAATTGTCGTATAGGAAAAGGAAAAGATATATAATTGATATATGACTTCTCAATATGTAGTAGATACTGAAAGAGATATTACATTTATTGATCTTAATTACTCATTGTATAATTCGTTTAAAGAGTATACTCTCTATATAGCTGAGAATGAATTAACATTGTCTAGGGCTGATAAAAATAAACTAGGGTTGCATTTTATTATTAATCAGATATTAGACGTTTGCTCTGAAACATCAGATAGTAAATGGTTTTATTATAAGACATCAGATAGTATAGAATCTAAATTAGTTAAAAGACTTTTTAATTCCCTACCATCAAATATTACTTATGATACATGTGATTTTAATGAATTTATAGCAAATAGAGAGTATAGTGCTTACATTAAAAAAGATGTATCAGCAGTTAGTTTTCAAAAATTTTTTAACTTTGTTCGAAGGTATGACTTAAAAGAACTAGAACATAAATTTAAAAGTAATATAAATATAAAACGATCACTACTTCCATAAATATATGTATGAAAAACTTTCTTAAGTTGGTGGAGGAAAACACTCCAGGTAATTCTAAGTATGAGATAGTATTACGCGGGCCTGATGGTGATGTATCAAAGGTAGATCTTTCTGGTACAGAGTATGCTTATGACCTCTTCATGAATATTAAAAAAATCATTGAAATGGGGGAAGATATCGAAGTACCAGCAGAGGATGAAAGTGGTGTGTTGTCACCGGATGAAACTGATGCATTAAAAGTAGCTGGTGACTTAGTTAAAGATCCGAGAAGGCGTTCCTTTCAAAGAGATCCTAAGAAAACTTTAGAAAGAGCTTTAGGTGATATGTATAAAAAAGTTGCAGCGAAAGTTAAAGCGGTAGCTCAAAAAGTATAGACAAAATTATGAAAACATTACAATTAATAGAGAAGTATAAAACCTTACTTGAACAAGATGAGGATTTAGGTTTAGCTGATGCAACAGATGTAACAGAGCAGCCTGAAGCGCCTACACCTCTTACTGCCGAAGGAGAGAAATATTTAATTGGATTAGTAGTTAAGGCCTTTTTACATACAGCAGATGATAGTGAAGCTAAGATTGCTAGAGAATTACAATCTACAATGCTAGAAGGTAACCCTAAAGATGTAGTTGAAACTATCGAAAATTTTCTAGAAATAAGCCCTGTTGATACTGAACAATCATTAGATAAAATTACTGATATTGAATCATGAATTATAGTAGTAGGGATTTAGCAGATTTATATGACAATGTAAAAGGTAAAATTGTATCTCAACGCAAACATTTAAATGTGTTAGGTGAAGCTAATATATCGATTGAGTATTCTGATGGTAATGTACAGCAGATAGAACTTCCGGATAACCAAGCTAAAAAAATATTACGACTTTCTAAAGGAGAAGAATCTACTGATATCAAAAAATGGATTGAATCAGCTGGATGGGATACTGAAGCAGCTCAATTTGCATTAGATTCTAGATTAAAATCTATTTACAGCTCTTCTATTCAGTTAGATAATAGAGGCGTTTTACGTAAGTTTTATGATGAGGTTAAATTGTTAACATATCTTAAAAATGCAGGTAATATAAAAGTTTTAGAGACTGCTCTTAAAGACGGTAGTACTAACTTCAAGCGTCATATTGAAAAATTAGCTGCCTCTAAAAGTTTAAAGTATATTACAGATAGTGATGCTATAACTAAAATTTCTAATATAACATTTGAAGAAGGATCAGTTGGAGTTGGTCCAGGCGAAGCAGTTATAACTCTTTTCTCAGAAGGTAAAAATCCAGCAGAAGGTGATATTGTTTTACCAAACGGCGACTTAATTGAACTTAAAGCGGGCGCTGGCCGGCCAGGTAAAGGTAAAACATTATCACTTATTAGAAATTTTAATAATTTTATTAAATCAAACCAACTAACTACAAGTTTAGATGAAGATCAGGTTAATAAAGTATTATCTGCTATAACAAATTTTGATTTTAGTACAATAAGTGCACCTCAACAGCGTGTAGTGGATAGAGTAATTAATAATATAGATTCTATTGATGATATTGAAGTAAAGGTTAAAGCTGTTTATAAAGATACAAAAAATAAACCTTATTTTAATAATATTAAAACAGTTGATAATCAAACATCTATTAACGATTATCTTAAGATATTTGTCGATCAGATTAAAGAGCGAAATGAAAAAGAGGGAGCCTCGTCAAATAGATTTTTCTCTTCAGCTAGTGAGGCTGAATTGTTAGGCGGGTTAAGATTATTCTCTTCAGAAGCAGATATTGCTAGTCCTATTATCGAGAATGCTATATCGCAAAACCGAAACTTAGATCAGGGTAAGGTTTCACGTGCAATTGCTGCAGCAATACAAATTGTAGAATATCATAAAGAAGAAGGTCAGCAAGGATTTACATATTTTACATTATTTAATAAAGATAATTTTAACATGTTAACTCTAGGACCCTTTACTGCTTCTTATAAAGAAAATATAGAACGTACTATTAATGATATGATTAATAGTTCTAACGATATTAGTATATCACCTAACACCGGTGGAGGTCGAGGTGGTTATAATCTTACACTTAGATAAATTATGGAGAGTTTTAAATTATATTATGAACAATACAAGCTTATAGAAGAAGCTACTAAAGCTAATACGCATCTTACTCATTTAGAAGAATTGATTCTAACTAAAGGAGAGAAAGGATACAATACAGCTAGAGGCTTTATTACTGACCTACTTTCACATTTACAAGGTAAAAGTAAACGTAAAGTTAATACTTCAGTTAAGTGGGATGGTGCACCTGCTATATTTGCCGGTAAACATCCTGATACCGGTAAATTTTTTGTTGGTACAAAATCTATATTTAATAAAGAGCCAAAGATTAACTATACTGATAATGATGTAGAAATGAATCATGGTCATGCACCTGGGTTAGCGGATAAACTTAAGAAGGCTCTTAAGTATCTACCTAAATTAGGTATCAAAGGTATACTCCAAGGAGACTTTATGTTTGATTCATCATCTGTAGGTAAGGTAAACATTGATGGTGTAGCACATTATATCTTTAAACCTAATACTATTAAATATGCAGTTGAAGCAGATTCGAAGTTGGGTCAAGAAATTGCTAATTCAGTATTTGGTATAGTCTTCCATACGGGGTATAATGATCTTAATAGCTCACCGCAATATGGTATTAACGTTAGAGGTCTTAAGAAGATCCCTGGTGTTTGGGTAGATGATGCGGTATTTACTGATGCTACTGGAACTGTAACACTTACAAAGGATGAAGCTAAGCAAATTAGAGATCTAGTTAAAACAGCAGATTCAGTAAAAATTAACTATAAAGATTTACCGTTAGATCTTCTAAACATTTATGCTAACTCAGAAATACAGAGAGGTACATTTCTCGAAGATCCTGAAAATTCATATAACAATTTCGTAGAGTGGTTTAGAGGTCGGATGGCTAAAGAAATAGATAAAAGAAAATCTAAAGCCGGTAAGGTAAAGGTTGAAGAGAGTTTTAAGAAGAAGATAGCTGAGTTTAAAGGGCAAAAAGATAGCATTGTTAATATACTTAAAGTTAGTAAATTACTCTCACAAGCAAAGCAAATTTTTATTAATAAATATAATAATGCCGTATATAGTACAAAGCATTTCCTTGATGCAGAGGATGGTACATTAAAAGTAACATCACCTGAGGGGTATGTAAGTGTATCTAAAGCAGGAGACGCAGTTAAATTAGTAGATAGATTAGAATTCAGTAGGGCTAACTTTAGTGGAGGACAAACAAGTACAAAAAAATGAAATTATTTAAAGAATATTTTAAAGAGAATAGGGCGGTAGATTCACTCAGAGGTTGGGAGCATGATGATGCAAGAAGTTATGCTGTGAAGCTTATTAATAAGTTTGGCGAGCCTGATGAAGTAACTGAGAATATGCTACTTTGGAATAATATTGAACCACCTTTCGAATCAGTCTATGTTAAAGATGAGAGTATACCACATGAGTTTCCTGCACCGCATAGAGATTATGTATATTCAACTATGATTATTGATGTACCTGCTGATATGCTTGATACGTTAGGATACGTTACTGGTAGTATTATATATGATGGTCTTAAGAAAGAGGTTACTGCAAGATGTGGTGACCTGTATGCTAATGCAGCTACGTTAGGTTTTGTAAGAGATATGGTTGATGGTAAAGTTTCAACTGATTTTGAAATAGCTAAAAAGGAATATGCTAATAGAATACAAGAAGCGCCTTTACCGGATTGGTACCCTAACAGTATGGAGGAGTAATTATGAGAACATTTAAAGAATATTTCGAACAACAAGAAACAGCAGCAGATACAATCGCGTTATTACCTGGCGGATTTAAACCCCCTACTAAAGGTCATTTCCAAGCTCTCAAGTATTTGTTAGATGATGCTGATAGAGGTGTAGTGGTAATCGGCCGTAAAGAACGAGATGGTATTACTGCTGATCAGGCAAAAGCTGTATGGGAGATATATTCTAAGTATTTAAATAAACCTATCGATATTACAGTCGCAGATGTTACACCTGTTCGATCTGTTTATGAGTTCGCAGAAAATAATAAAGAATCTAATATAATTGTAGGTGCTGGTGATAAAGATGAAGATATGAAGCGGTATGATTATTTTAGTAAAAATATCGATAAATATCCATTAGTAAATGTAATTAAAATTCCTCTACAATCAGAAGGTATATCAGGCACTGCTACTAGAGAGCTTATCAATACAGATATAGATAAAGCTGTTAAGTATTTTACACCAGAAGGTATTTCTGATGTACATGTTAGAGATATAAAAGAAGTGTTAGATCACCCAGGTCGTGGGCTACCAGAAGAAGATGCAGAATATCGTGGTCGTAAGGTAACTCTAAATAAACCTACAAGAGGGGATGTTAAGAAGTTTAAGGTTTATGTTAAAGATCCAAAAACTGGTAATATAAGGAAAGTTAATTTTGGCCATGGTGGTACCTCTGCAAAAAGAAGAGGTGAAAAGACGATGAAAATACGTAAGAGTAATCCTAAAGCTCGTAAATCATTTAGAGCTAGACATAACTGCGATAATCCAGGACCAAAAACAAAAGCAAGATACTGGTCTTGTAAAAAATGGTAGGAATGGTGTAGTTTAGCATAAATATTGTTATGCAGCATAACAATTGGAGTAAAGATAGAGATTTGCTTTCTGAAGCTTATATGACTATACCAGTGCCAGGTCAAGATGAAGTTGTCTTAGGTATCGATACCGGTGATAATACTGACCATCATTCAGATCAAGGCGGATGCAGTATTTGCGGTGATGATGAATGTTCGCATGAAGAGCACGATTCTTCTGAAATACATATGGCGTTAGCTCAGCTAAGAAAAACAAAGGAGTATGCTAGTAAGTTAGAAGATATTATTAAATCATCAACTGGTTTAAAGGGATGGACTGCATCAAAGATTACCAAAGCATCTGATTATTTATCATCAGTTTATCATTGGTTAGATTATGATGAAAATAAGGATGATCATAGTTCTACCGATAGTCACTTTAATACAGGGCATGAAGATTACGAAAGCTATTAATAGTAATTTATCATGCAAAAGTTTAGACAATTTTTCGAAGAAAGAGCCGTACTCGGTCTAATAGAGTTTTTTGATGTAGACGGTGTCGGTAAAATACCGGCGAAGCTTGATTCTGGTAACGGTGCATATAATGTCCTCCATGGAGAAGACATACAAGAGCAAGGTAATAAAGTATTCTTTAGAACAGTTAACGGAAAAACTTTACTAAAGGATAAGAAAGGTGAAGTTTCTATTAACGTTGGAGCTGGTAATATAGAGCATAGACCTGTAGTAGAGTTTGATATTAAAATTGGAGACAAAGAACATCTCAAAATACCTTTTTCTATAGGTAATAGATCTACAAACCTCTACAAGATTTTAGTAGGTAAAGATTTTATCGAGAAGAAACTTAATGCACTTATAGATGTAACAGCTGAAGATATTGCTGGTAAAAATTTAGAGGTAGAGTATGATTAATTTTAAATTATTCTATGAGAGTAACTGGTATAATGATACTTTACCAGAGCGTTTTTGGGACGGTGACAAGTTTGATCCTGAAGTACGTGACAAACTTTTAAGGATTGCAACAGATGTTGCTGATAAGGCTGGTGTTGCAGGTGAAGTGCAGGATGTACAGTTAACTGGCTCAATGGCTAACTACAACTATACTAAATATTCCGATTTAGATGTACATATATTATTAGACTTTGCAGATATAAACTCAGATGAAGATTTAGTACGAGCTGCATTAGACGGTAAAAGATTCATTTGGAACTTACGTCATAATATTAGTATAGGTGGTCATGATATTGAATTATATTTCCAAGATATGGAAGATCCACATGTAGCATCTGGTCTATTTTCTCTTCTTAGAGATGAGTGGATTACAGTGCCAACGTATGACCCACCGACAATCGATGAGAACGACGTTCAGCGTAAAGCTGGCAGTGTTAAAGGGCATATTGATGAACTCGAAACAGCAGCACAATCAATTAATTCACCCGCAGAGTTAGCAGAACTTACTGATATAGCTGCTGCACTAAGATCTAAAGTATCTTCTATGCGAAAAGACTCCCTTGCATCTTCCGGTGAGTTTGGTATTGGTAATTTAGCATTTAAAGAGCTAAGAAACTCCGGTTATATGGAGAAGCTCATTGATGTTGCTAATTTACTGTATGATAACCAATATACAGACTAATACCAATCTGGTTTATTACGCTTTGTCCACGTCGCAAAGGTTTTATCAATTTTGATATAATGCTTATACTGCTCAATAACTGGTAGTTTATTAAAATCTTTTACGACTTTTCTACATTCGCTTACCTCGCTAATAGCTACTACGTAAGGTGTTTGAGGTATTTTATCTATTGATGTTTTATCAATATTATCCTTACACCATTGAATGAACGTTTTTGTATAATGCTCTTTCGACTCTGGCCATCGATGCATCCTTTCTGTAAACATTTCTAAAGTATGATCTACTAACCATTCAAAGTTATCCTTCGATTCTCTTGCCCATTTTGAGCATTGATGTTTAGCATATCCTTTACCACTTTTTCTAGGTTTACCGGTAGATGTTCTCGGTGTATCCGAATGATTAAGAACTTCCTGATCAAATGCATGCGCTAGCATAATAGCACCTTCAATCTGCATTTTACTTCTAACATGCTGATCACATAGATTTCTAGCAGCGACAATTGGATCATCATCGGTTACGAAAATATTCATACCTAATTATATGATAGTTCCTTATGCTGTATACTATCTCAAACCAGTAGATTCAAAAACATCTCTAGTAACACCAGCAGTAAAGCCACCTTCTATACCTTTTACAATAACTGATACAGCATTATGACTATGCA
>TARA_R110002049_G_scaffold173750_2_pt1 | contig 27500 bp, 21 predicted proteins | sample TARA_R110002049 | Tara Oceans TARA_R110002049 (sample SAMEA4396941) | marine metagenome | biome: Polar Biome; feature: [SRF] surface water layer (ENVO:00010504); material: water (ENVO:00002006), including particulate matter (ENVO:01000060) such as... | depth 5 m
ATCGCCGCAAGGGCCGAGTGGTTCCTCGCTTTCGGGCGCGATTGTCGATCAGCGTTGGAATCTACTCTTGGTGGGCACCGATGAGCGGCTGTCGATGCCGGAAACGCCATTTTTCCAGATATCTCGTGATGGTAGCGTTAGCGGCCATGATGGCTGTAACCGCCTTACCGGTAAGGTGACGCTAGGGGAAAATCAGCGCATCGAGTTTAGCGAGTTGGCCACTACGCGTATGGCATGCCCGCAAATGGATGATGCCAAACGCGTCACGGATATGATGGAAACCGCTTACCGTTACCTGATTGATCATGACCGTCTGGTCTTCTTTGGCCCGGATAGTCGGGTTTTAGGCGGTTGGCGCGAAGGCAATTAGATTCTACTGAAAACTATCTGCGCTCGACCATGCTGTGTTAAGAATTGACTCAAAGTACTCATTTACAACCCCGTAAATTCCGTCCTTTCGTCATTTTTTGCCTTGCCTGATCATCGCTCAATTAGTTTTTAGCTAGAATCTGATAGCAGTGATTAGTCCTCAAAAGGCGGGTTGAAGCGGGCGATAAAGCGCGCATCAATCCGCTTTTTCCATTCCCACACCCACCTGCCTGAAAAGCCGAGGGCACCTCGGCTGGCGATCGCGTGACCATCGCCGGTGCCGATCAATGCCAGTACGCGTTTGGGTGGTCGCCAGGTCGCCAGCGCTTCGCGGTGGCAGGCCCTGCGCAGGTTGTCCGCCAAGTGCGGCCCCATGCGTACAGCATAAACTCCCGCGTTGGGCAGGGGTGGATCTAACGCTGCGCAGTCGCCCGCCGCGAAAATGCCTGCTTGACCCACGACTTCCAGCGTCTTTTCTACTTGAATAAACCCCTGAGTATCCAGCGGCAGTTGGGTGTCATAAAGCCAGTTGTGGCCCACTGCGCCTGTCGCCCACAGCACGATGTCGCCGGGAATAAAGCCACCCTGGGTAGTGGATACACCCCCCTCAACCAGCGATTCCCCGCGCCGCTGAAGATGCACCTGAATACCTGCCCTGGCGAGGGCGCGCCGGAGCAGCCAGCGGGGCAGCCGTCCTGAGTCGGGCAGTAGCGTGCGCGATGCGCTGAGCAAGTGCCCCGACCAGTGAATATCCGGGCGTTGGTGGCGCAACTGAACCAGCACACTCAGCAGGGTTTCGCAGCCCGCTGCACCGCCGCCGACGCTCACCACGCGCTGGTCTCCTCCTTGAGGTAGCCGCTCCATGCCATCGCGCAGCGCCTGCCAGCGATGGTGCAGCGAGCTAAGCGGGCGCATAGCGAGAAGATGAGGAAGGTTGTCGCCATGCTGCGTAGGCAACGCCAGGGTTGAGCCAACGTTGAGGGAAGCTACGTCAAAGCTCAGCGTGTCGCCGTTGGCCAGTGTGACCTGGCGCGCTGCGGTGTCCAGGGCTACCACAGGCGCGGGCACAAATATTGCCCCTGCCCGCTGGCACAGTGCCGCGACGTCGATCTGGGTGTCGCGCAGCGTACATTCTCCCGCCAGCCAAGCCGGGACGCTGCCGGAGTACGCTGCTAAAGGACTATCGCTTACCACGGTGATCGCGATGGCCGGGTCGGGTTGCTTGGCAAAGGCTTCCAGCACAAAGGCGTGGGCATGGCCCGCCCCAATGAGTAACAGCTTTTTGATAGGACAGGTCATTTTGCCTCGCCGCGACGCCAAGTGAAGTAGCGCTTCAGCAGTTTCAATACCCGTTCAGGCTTATGGGCGTTTTTCCATACGCCTGCGGTGGCTTTGGCTGCCTCGCCCAGCGTTGGGTAGGGATGAATGGTGCCCAGCAGCTTGTTGAGCCCCAGTCCATGTTTCATGGCAATGGTAAACTCACCCAGCCATTCGCCGGCGTTCTCGGCAACGATGGTCGCCCCCAGGATTTTATCCTTGCCGGGCACGGTGAGCACTTTGATAAAGCCTGCGGTAGCGCCTTCGGCAATGGCGCGGTCACTCTCATTCATGGCGTAGCGGGTGACTTCAAACGCGATTCCTTTTGCTTTGGCCTCTTTCTCATTCAATCCCACCCGTGCCACTTCCGGCTGCACATAGGTGACAGCGGGCATAAAGCGGTAATCTACGGCAAAACTCTTGAGCTCACCAAACAGCGCATTGACCGCAGCGTGCCACGCCTGATGGGCCGCCGCATGCGTCAGTTGGTAAGGCCCCGCTAAATCACCACAGGCCCAGATATTAGGTAGGCGGGTTTGCAGACGCTCGTTAAGTTCTAACGTCCCCGCTTGGGTCGTCGTGATCCCCAACGCCTCCAGCCCCAAGCCCTCCACATTGGCTTGGCGGCCCGCACTCACTATTAAGTAGTCGAAAGGAAGCAGCTTACGCTCGTCGTGATGCATGACCACCAGTTGATAGCCTGTCTCGTCGTTGAGAACCTCCAGCGCTTTGGCGTCGGTCATCACCGTGACCTTATTCTCCGCCAAGGTGGCTTCAACCAGTTCGCCGACTTCCTGATCCTCGCGTCCTAGCAATTGAGAAAGCCCTTCGACCAGCGTTACCTGGCTGCCCAGGCGGGCAAAGCTTTGGCTTAGTTCGCAGCCAATGGCTCCACCACCGAGCACCACTAAACGTTTAGGCAGCTCCGTTAGTGACCAAAGGTTTTCAGAGGTTAAAACCGGAGCACCCTCAATTCCCGGCAGGGGCGGCACACGCGGGCGAGCGCCCGTGGCCAGAACAATATGGCGAGCGGTGAGGATTTGATCGCCTACCTGAATCTCCCATGGCGAGGTAAGTGTGGCGTGATCTTGGTACACCTCAACGCCTAGGCTGCGATAGCGCTCGACACTGTCGTGGGGTTCGATATCGCTAATCGCTTGGTGCACATGGCCCATCACCCTTGCAAAATCAACCTGGGGTTCCCCGGCAGTTACCCCGAAGCGTGGGGCGGTACGAATCTCATGAGCAGCGCGGGCAGCGCGTATTAACGCCTTGGAGGGCACGCAGCCGGTATTCAGGCAGTCGCCGCCCATTTTGTGCTTTTCCACCAGCGCTACTTTGGCGTTAACGGCGCTGGCGATGTAGCTGGTGACCAGCCCCGCCGAACCGCCACCAATGACCACAATGTCGTAGTCAAAGCGATTGGGCCGGGTAAAGCCTTGGTAGGCCTTGCGCTTCTGTACCAGCAGGACGATGCGCCGGGCAATCCAGGGGAAAACCGCCAGCAACGCAAAAGAGGCTAATAGCGTTGGTGAGACGATACCCCCCAGGCTTTCAAGCTCTCCCAATTGGCCACCAGCGTTCACGAAAACGGCCGTGCCTGGCAGCATCGCTAACTGGCTCACCCAGTAGAACGTCACGGTTTTAATCCGGGTTAATCCCATGACCAAGTTGATCATGAAAAACGGGAATAACGGTACCAATCGAAGCATAAACAGATAAAAAGCGCCGTCGCGCTCTACGCCGCGATTGACCGCTTCAAACTGGCGCGGAAAGCGCTGCTCAATCGGGTGGCGAAACAGAAATCGTGAGAGTAAGAAAGCTAACGTCGCCCCCAGTGTGCTGGCGAAAGAGATAATCAACAGCCCCCAGCCCAGTCCAAACAGCGCGCCACCCAGCAGTGTTAATAGTGTGGCCCCCGGCAGTGAAAGGGCGGTCATCACTACGTAAACGGCCAAAAAGAGGCCGGCCACCTGCCACGGGTTTTGGTTAAACGCGGCTTGAAAGTCGTTTTGGTAAGCCTTTAGGGTCTCTAGCGTGAACCATTGATGGGCGCCGCTAAGAAAAAACACGCCAATGGCAATGACGAGTAGCGCTGCAATAATCAAACGTTGTCGGGTCACGGTACGCTCCAGCGCCAGGGGGTAAACGAGTGAGTGGTGCTAACTGAGTGGTAAGAGAGTCAGTTTCCTTACACCGAAATCGCTAACGCTTTCCAGCGTTGCCAATCCTCGGGTCGGTCCACATCCCAAATAGTCGCTGGGTAAGCCGCGTTGAGCCCCAACGCCTCAATGCGCTGCCGCGTGGTGGTAAGTACGCTTTGGGTGCCCCAGGGAATGTCTTTAAAGAGTGTTGGGTAGTCTTGCTGGGTGCCAATAAAGCCATAACCGCCGTCTTCGGCGGGTAAAATGACCACGTTGTAGCGGGTTAATTGTTGTGCACAGGTAGTAATCAGCGTACTGGTAATACTGGGGCAATCACTGCCCATCAACATGGCTGGCCCCGGTGTACTCTTGAGGGCGTAACGAACGCGTGCCCCTAAGTCGCCATCCGGCTGGGCCTTTAATACCAAGCCAAACTGCTCACGAAGCTCGATAAACAGCGGGTGTGCGTGATCAAGCGCCGTCCAAAGCGTGACTTGTTCTGCGGGTATCGCTTTACACGCAGTCGCGACGCAGTAGCGCAGCAGTTCGGCATGGGCCTCAGCGGCGCCCTCACTGCCCAGCAGTGGGGCCAGGCGCGTTTTGGCCTGACCTGCCAGAGGCGCCTTCGCCAGCAGATGGAGATGGGGCAGCAGCCTGGTCTTTACCGGCGTTTCAGCGGGCATCACGATACTCCTTAATGAGTTGGGTTGCGCTAACGCCGCGCCAGTAGCGATAGCGCAGCCGCCACATCAGGCGGATCGTTTTCCAAGCGCCGTAGTGATCCCAGCGCCTGCCTGAGCTTACCACTTTCGCCTTTAAACAGGCCGGTCGAGACACCCGTTTGAGCCGTTTAGCGAGTTCGATATCTTCCATCAGTGGCTGCTCAGGAAAGCCACCTATGGCCTTGAATGCGCTGGCGCATACAAAGATGCCCTGATCGCCGGTCGCAATGCCGGTAAGCCGCGAGCGCTGGTTCATCATCCAACTGATGACCGGGAGCCAGCCGCTTCGGCCTGAGAGTTGAATATCAAAGCGCCCCCAGGCATGGGGCTTCATGGCATAGGGCTTCATGGCATAGGGCTTCAAAGCATGGATAATCTGCTCAACGGCGTCCACAGGCAACTGAGTATCCGCATGCAGAAACAGTAACGTTGAAGCGCTAGCGTGTTGCGCCCCTAAGTTCATTTGCACGCCTCGCCCTGGGGGGCTGCTGAGCACACGGTCAGCCAGCGATTTGGCAACGCGAACGCTGTCGTCACAGCTTTCGCCATCGACCACCACCACCTCTACCCCATGAGCACGCAGCGACTGCAGCGCTGTTAAATGCTGAGCCAGTGTTAGCGCTTCATTAAGCACGGGAACCACGATGCTAAGACGTGGAGGTTTTTCAGCCGAGCGCAATAACAGGTCCTCCCGCTGCGTTGGCATCTGCGTGGTCGTGGGTGACCAGTAGCGCTGGCAGGCCAGCTTCTCGCAGCTGGCTAAACACCAGCGATCGCATCTCTTGGCGCAGCGCTGTGTCCAGCTTGGAAAAAGGCTCGTCCAGCAGCACTGCTCGGGGTTTTGAAAGCAGCAGCCGCATTAACGCCACCCGCGCTTTTTGGCCGCCGGAAAGGGTGGCCGGATCGCGCTCTGCAAAGCCTGCCAGCCCAATCTGTTCAAGCGCGTGGGTGACCTGCTGGCGCTGATCACGGCTATGGCGAGGTAGCCCAAAACGCAAGTTGCCGCCGACGCTTAGATGCGGAAACAGCAGCGGGTCTTGAAACAGTAGCCCTATGCCACGCTTCTCTGCAGGTAGATCCAGTAACTGATGTTCGCCCAGCCATACGCCGCCACTGGCGCTAAACTCGCGCTCAAGAAAACCGGCAATATACGCCAGTAGGGTCGATTTTCCCGACCCGGAAGGGCCCATTACCGTCAGCACTTCGCCAGGGGCAATCGTGGCGTCTACCGCTAATAGCTCGCGGCCTGCCAAGGCTATTTTTATCTGTTCCAGACGCAGTGGCGCGGTTGATAAAGCGGTCACGGTGACTCTCTCTTAGGTAGCGTGTTCACGGCGTTGAGCGCCCAGCAAGCGGGGCAGCGTTAGGGCAAGCATAAAGCCGATTAATGGCAAACCCGCTTGTACTAGCGCCCACACGCCGATTAAGCGTCGGTTGCTGCCCGCAGCAAGCGCAACTGCCTCCGTCGTTACCGTTGTGACACGCCCGGCCCCAAGTAGTTGAGTGGGCAGGTACTGGCCGATACTGACCGCTAAACCCACGGCAAAGGCCGTTAACAGCGGCGCTAATAGTAGCGGTAGGCGTACGCGCCAAAATGCAGCGCTGCGTGACACGCCCAATGAGCGTGCTACCTGCAGCCAGCGAGGATCCAGTTGGCGGTACGCCTCGGCTAACGAAAGATAGACATAAGGTAGTACAAACAGTAAGTGGCCCGCGATAACGAGGCTTAGCTGAGGACGAATGCCCACGCTTTCAGCCGCGACAATCAGCCCAAAAAGAAAGGCGATTTGCGGCACCAGCAGCGGTAAGTAGAGCAGCCACAGAGCCCGTTTGGGCTGAAGGTGCTGGCGGTGCTCGTTCTCTAGGGTGGCGAGTACCAGCGCGGTGGCCAGCGTCGTGGAAATAAGCCCAATCAGCGCTGTATTGAGCAGCGGTGACGCCAGCATAGAGCCACTGCGCTGCCAATGATCGAGTGTCAGCATCTGCGGCAGCACTTCAGGAAACCGCCAAAAGCCAGCCACAGAGAAAAGCCCCAAGCCGATCAGGGCAGCCAGTGCCGTACTGCTTGAAATTAGTAATGCTGAGCGGCCAAACAGCCGCAGTGCGGTCTCGCCACGCTGGCGACTGCCGTTGGTCAACCAGCCACGCGTTAGTGTGCAGATAAGTTGTTCCAGCAGCCACCAGCAGAGCAGCGCAGCGAGCGTAATGCCAAGTTGCAGCACCGCCGCTGCCGAAGCCATAAAACGGTGGCTAATATCGGGGTCGTTAAACCAGCCAAGAATCGACACGCTGAGCGTGGGGGGAAGCGTTGGGCCCAGAATCAGCGCCATATCGACGACCGACGTGGCATAGGCGATCACCGCATACACCGGTAGGCGAATCAGCGGATAAAGAGAGGGCAGTACGGTTTTTAGCCACGCTATCGTCGGTGAATAGCCCAGCGACCGCGCTAGCATTAAGCGCTTTTCAGGTGCTAGCTGCGGCAGCGCTGCAAGGCTCATCAATAGAAGAAAGGGCACCTCTTTCAACACCAGTCCGGCCATCAGGGAAAGCCCCCAGGGATCATTGACGATCAGTGCATCCGGCGGACGCTCCCACCCCGTCAGTGAGGGCGATATCAGCCTCGCCACAAGGCCTGAAGGGGCAATCAAAAAGGCAAATCCAAAGGCAATAGCGGCATGGGGAATGGCGAGCAGCGGTGAGACCAGCCGCCGAATACCACGATCTAACCAAGTGCCTCGACTGGCCGCCAAAAACAGCACTACCATCATTAGCGCGATGGCGGTGCTCACTAACCCGCTGGCAAAGCTGATGGCTACTGATCGCTCTAGCCCTGGCTGGGCGAACAGCATCTGCCAGGGGGCTAAACTAACGCTATCACCGCCTAGCGCGGGCAGGTAGCCAAATGCTGGCAGCAGAACCATCAGCAACCCTGCGCCTACCGGCAGTACGAGCAGGGCAATGATGAGTGCCGGGGCCAGTCGCAGCATGGTCTAGTTAACGCCGTAACGCTCAAGCCATGCGTCTTGCAGGGCGGTCATCCAACTGGGGTGCGGCTCGGGTAGCGTGTTTGATAGCGCATCCGCCGCTAGCTCAGAAGGGTGCCGGTCACCCTGTTCAAACAGGGCGTGATCAGCCGCTTCTAACTGATCGATATCCAGTACGCTGCGGTCTCCCCACATCGCCAGCGACTGTTTTTCGGCCTGGGCTTGCGGTGAAAGCAGAAAGTCGGCGAGTACCATGGCACCGGCTTTATGGGGCGAGTTGTAGGGAATGGCCACAAAGTGAACGTTCCCCAACGTGCCGCCTGCCAGGACGTAGCTGCGCACGCTTTCAGGCAGTTCATACTCCATGACGGCCACGGCGGCATCGGTAGGGTAGAACGAAAACGCCAAGCTCAACTCGCCATCGCTCATCAGCGTGCGCAAATGGGGGCCTGAGTCGGGAAAGGCTCGCCCGCTGCGCCACAGGTGAGGGTGCAGTGCATCCAAGTATGCCCATAACGGCGCTGTTACGGCATCAAAATCGCTCTCTGAAACCGGCTGATACAGCGCCTCATCCCTATCGGTTAGTTCAATCAGCGCCTGCTTCAGGAAGGTGCTGCCGGTGAAATCGGGAATGCGGGGATAGCTGAATTGGCCGGGATTCGCTTCGGCCCATGGGAGCAGCGCCTGCATATCCTGGGGCGGTGTTTCGGTTTGAGCGCTGTCGTAATAGAAGGTGATCTGCGCTTTACCCCATGGCGACTCATAGCCCTCGGTGGGTAGCGTAAAGTCGGTGACCACCTCCGGGTTTTCGGTCGCGTTGGTGAGGCCAAAGTTGGGCAGTGCCTCGGCGAAGGGGCCAAACAGCAGGTCGCTTTCGCGCATAGCGGCAAAGTTTTCGCCGTTGATCCAAATCAGGTCGATACTGCCATCATCGTGGTTACCCGCCTGTTTTTCCGCCAGCACCCGCGCCACGGCACTGCCAGTATCATCCAGTTTTACGTGCTCAACCTCGATGCCGAACTGTGCCTGCATCTGCTGCGCCACCCAGTCGATATAACGATTGGTGCGCGTATCGCCACCCCAGGCATTCCAGTAAACGGTTTGGCCTTCGGCGTCTGCTACCACGCTTTGCCAATCACTAGGGGCAGGGTTGGCCATGGCAGGCAGCGCAAGGGCTATCAGCGCTGAGGCAAGCGTCGCGGTATACGTTGTGGTAAGCGTCTTACCCAGGCAGTAACGGTTAATCGGCATCGCACACCTCATATCAGTAATGAAAAAAAACGTTATAGGGAGGCTTGCAAGCACTGAAGCTCACTATGCACGTGGTCAATAATCGGCAGCGAGAGGTAGTGCTCAACGCGGTCGCGCACGTGGTCAATCACTGTGGGGTCAGTGAGTTCTGCCGACCAATCTTCACCGAGCTGCAGGGCATCCTTGGCGTTTAAGTGCTGGGCGCGCCATTTAGCACACCACGTCAGCGACCAAAGCCAGGTGGCCCGGCGGCAGGCGACCAGTGTGTCGGTATCTGGAGACACTTCAATGGCGGCTTGCCAGCGGCGGTAAAAATGAATCACGTCGCTTAGCGATAGCTCGGCTTGGCTGTTGATATCCCAGGTGGTCGAGGTGTAGAGCGAGGTGTGGGCCAGGTCGATCCCTGGAAGGCCGTAGCGGCACTTCTCTAAATCCACCAATACGGCGCGGCCATCATCACGGATCAAGAAGTTGCCGGGATGCGTATCAAAGCTAATCAGCGTAGGGGTGGCATCGCTTAGGTGGGGTGGGAGGAGATCAAGCTCCTGCTTAATGCGTTGAGTCACTTTGCTCGAAAGCTGCGCATCCCCTAACCAGTTAGCCTGCTGGCGCACTTCATCGACCATCGCCTGCCACGGGTTTTCAGGCGCGAGCAGAGGTGCCCGTGCCGCGATACTGGGCAGCGGTTGACTATGTAAGCTCGCGAGAGCATCGGCGATGGCGGGTAAGTCTTCAGGTAATTTGGCCAAGCGGCCACGGATCGCCTCAACCAAGAGCCCTCCACGTGGCAGCGATTCGCTTGGTGTCAGGGTGTCATACAGCACAGGCGTGTGTCCGCCAGGGCTAGAGCGCTGATAACAGGCGGCCTGATAGGCAAGGTTCGCTTCCGGAGGCAGGTTCATCTGGCTCTGTTTCGGTAGCCGCGCCACCCAATCATCGCCATCGGTGCGATGCACCCAGACATGATCATGAGCTAGCCCGGTATCCGCCATTGGCGAAAGCTCTCGGTACGCAATCCCGGCCCGCTCAAGTTCGGTCGCCAGCGCTTCTAATCGCGCCACAGTTGGTGTCGGCATAGAGCAGTCCGTATTGTTGCTGAATCAGCGATGCCACGTCGTGGCTGTTCTTGTACCAACCTTACACGTTTCGTAAGAAAAAGTGATTAAGACTGATTAAAACAGAGCAGAAGGCGCTATACATACCAGCCAGAGAGCTCAAAAGGTTCCCCATAACGCAAAGCGCCCACCATATGATGCGGTGGGCGCGTAAGCTAAAGACCGTTATTCACTTGCCTATCCAGGGGCGATAGGGCCGCTGCTGGAAACGAAAACAGCGATACTCAGCTTCGGTTCGTTGAAGCTACCCCGTTTCGCGGTTGTTTTTCCGTAGTAAGACTGGCGCCAATCTCAATGATGCCGAGAATCACATGCGGCAAATAGACCGTATCCGCGAAGCCGAACAGCCACGGAGAAACCAGCAACAAAATACCGCTGATCAGATCCATGGTGAGGTGGAGTGGCATGGGGATCATGTGCATAAGCCCAAGTTCATACTTGGTCATAATGGCTGACGCTAGCATGACCACACCCAAGATGATCGGCACCCACTGAGCAGCGCCTCCCGTGGCGAAGCCGAGCAGGAAGGGAGCGACGATAAGCAGCAGGCCCATTAGATAATCGACCATCCCGTGTACCCGAGTTGAAATAAAGCGCATGGCTATCCTCCTTAATATGCCAAGTGGTTTAAATGCCGATTTAATACAGCATTAACCGACATCACTATTAACATAGTAAAGGAGGTTTGGGTTTCCAGCGGTAAGCATGCTTTTTGGCAGGTAATTGCTTAATTAAAAAGGATTTATAACATTCGTTAATGGGCGGTACCGCTAAGCACCGCCCTTTTTAGCTGCAAGCTATGAAAGCGTTATTACAACGCCTCGATCTTCGCCCGTTGCTCTTCCAACAATTGTTTGGCAGCTTGGAACTCGGCCAGCTTACCGCGCTCTTTATCGACCACCGCAATCGGTGCTTTGGCGATAAAACCATCGTTATCGAGTTTTTTCTCGATGCCGCCGATCAGCTTGTCCTGCTTGTCGATCTCTTTACTAAGGCGAGCGATTTCGGCGTCTTTGTCGATGAGATCCGCCATCGGCACCAATACTTCCATATCGCCTACCAACTGTGTGGCTGAGAGCGGGGCGTCGTCTGGGTTTTCAAGCCAAGTGACGCTTTCCAGCTTGGCGAGTTTGGAAAGGAAGTGGCGGTTGCTCTCTAGGCGCTCGGCGTCTTCGGGCTTACCTTTGGTCAGCAGCACGTCGAGGGGTTTGCCAGGGGCGATGTTCATTTCGGCGCGGATGTTACGCACGGCGATAATGACGCCTTTGAGCCACTCGATATCCAGGCTGGCCTGCTCATCGATTTTGCTCTCATCGGCTTCTGGCCAAGCTTGCAGCATGATCGATGCGTCGTCACCCATAAACACACCTGCCAGCGGCGAGACGCGTTGCCAGATCTCTTCGGTGATGTAGGGCATCATCGGATGGGCCAAGCGCAGGATAGCTTCTAATACGCGCACCAACGTGCGGCGAGTGCCGCGTTTGGCTTCGGCCGTCGCATTTTCGTCCCACAGTACGGGCTTGGATAGTTCCAAATACCAGTCGCAGTACTCGTTCCAGATGAATTCATACAGCGCTTGGGAGGCGTGGTCAAAGCGGTACTCGTCCAGCGCCTTGGTGACCTGGGCTTCGGTTTTCTGTAGCTGCGAGATGATCCAGCGGTCAGCCAGGGAAAGCTCAACTTCGTCTCCGTTAGTGCCGCAATCTTCGCCTTCGGCATTCATCAGCACGTAGCGTGAGGCGTTCCACAGCTTGTTGCAGAAGTTGCGATAGCCGTCCAGGCGGTTCATATCAAACTTGATATCACGCCCCGTTGTGGCCTGGGAAAGAAACGTAAAGCGCAGCGCATCGGTGCCGTGAGCTTCGATACCGTCTTTAAATTCGTCCTTTGTGGCTTTGGCAATCGCCTTGGCCTGTTTCGGCTGCATCATATTGCCGGTGCGCTTTTCGAGTAGCTCTTCCAGCGTAATACCGTCGATCAAGTCGATAGGATCGAGCACGTTGCCCTTGGATTTGGACATCTTCTGGCCCTGGCCGTCGCGTACCAAACCGTGCACATAAACCGTCTTAAATGGCACCTCTTTGGTGAACTTCAGGGTCATCATGATCATCCGGGCTACCCAGAAAAAGATGATGTCAAAGCCAGTGACCAGCACACTAGAGGGATGGAAGGTCTCAAGCTCTGGGGTTTTTTCCGGCCAGCCGAGAGTACCGAAGGTCCATAATCCCGAACTAAACCACGTATCGAGTACGTCTTCATCCTGCGTCAGCACGACATCGGGTTCGAGTGCATGCTTCTCGCGGGCTTCTTCTTCGCTACGGGCAACGTAAACATTGCCTTCCGCGTCGTACCAGGCGGGAATGCGGTGGCCCCACCACAGCTGGCGGGAAATACACCAATCCTGCAGGTCACGCATCCAGGCGAAGTACATATTTTCGTAGTTTTTAGGCACGAACTGGATATCGCCGTTTTCCACCGCTTCGATGGCGGGCTTGGCGAGGCTTTCCACCGCCACAAACCACTGGTCGGTTAGCAACGGCTCAATGACATCGCCAGAGCGATCACCATAGGGCAGGGTGTTGTTAACGGCTTCGACTTGCTCCAGCAGGCCCAGCGCATCCATATCGGCAACGATCTGCTTGCGCGCTTCAAAGCGGTCAAGCCCTGCGTACTTGGCGGGCAGCGTGGCGTCTTCGTCGGGCTGGGGTTGACCTTTTAGATTGAAGATCTCAGCTTGCTCAAGGATCGTCGCATCTTTGGAGAAGACGCTGATCAGCAGATGGTTCTGGCGCTTGCCGACCTCGTAGTCATTGAAGTCGTGAGCCGGGGTGATTTTGACGCAGCCGGAGCCTTTCTCCATATCGGCATGCTCATCCGCCACTACCGGAATACGGCGGCCTACCAGCGGCAGTTCGATAAATTTGCCGACCAGTGAGGCGTAGCGTTCATCTTCTGGGTTGACCGCCACGCCGGTATCGCCCAGTAGCGTTTCCGGGCGAGTGGTGGCGACCACTACGTAATCCTTACCGTCGGCGGTTTTAACACCGTCTGCTAGCGGATAGCGGAAGTGCCAGAAGCTGCCTTGCTGCTCTTTGTTTTCGACTTCCAAATCAGAAATGGCGGTGTGCAGCGTCGGGTCCCAGTTGACCAACCGCTTGCCGCGGTAGACCAGCTTTTCTTCGTGCAGGCGCACGAACACTTCCTGCACCGCTTTATAGAAGCCGTCGTCCATGGTGAAGCGCTCGCGGCTCCAATCCACGCTGGCGCCCATGCGGCGCAGCTGGCGGGTGATATGGCCCCCAGACTCTTCTTTCCACTCCCACACCTTGTCGATAAATGCATCGCGGCCAAGGTCGTGGCGGGTCTTGCCCTCTTCAGCCGCTATTTTACGCTCGACCAGCATTTGCGTGGCGATACCCGCATGGTCGGTGCCTACCTGCCACAGGGTATTGTTGCCCTGCATCCGCTTCCAGCGCGTCAGGGTATCCATAATGGTGTCCTGGAACGCGTGGCCCATGTGCAGGCTGCCGGTTACATTGGGCGGTGGAATCATGATCGAAAAGGGCTCGCCCTGGCCGGAAGGGGCGAAACGGTTGTCGGCCTCCCAGCGCTCGTACCAGCGGGTTTCGATCTGTTCGGGTTGGTAGGTCTTTTCCATGGAGAGTCGGCTCACGGCTGGCAAGAAATGTGAAATTGTATAGCGCGAGAGTATACAGCGTGAGTGCCGGGGTCGTCAGGTGCTACTCACGCTCGTTGTTAATGTTAACGGTTGCCGCGCACCGTCTTTACAAGGTGCTGATGCGAAGAAAAACCGCGCATGGCGATGAGCCCCAGGATAGGACCCGGCACTAGCCACCAGATCACCGCCAGCGACTGGCTCGACCACAGCGCGGTAACCAGCGCAATCGAAGGAATGGTGAGCCCAAAGCCGATAGCGTTCATCATCGCCAGCGCTGCCCCCAGACGCTCGGGTGGGGCTGTGGCCGATGCCAGCGCTGAAAACTGAGCAGAATCGGCAATCACGCTAACGCCCCATACGCCGAGAAGCGCTAGCAACAGCCAGGGCGATGCGCTGCCCAGAAGCGGATAAACCAAACACAACGTGCCCGAGACAGCCAACGCCACGCAGGCTACGCGGTCGCTGCCAATGTGACGGCTCCATTTGCCCGCGAGTACGCAACCGGGCAAGCCCAACGCAATTACGGCAAAGCTTAGCCATGGCTGGGCGCCGTTGGCAGCGCCAAGACGTTCCAATTCCCTAGCGACCAGAAACGGCACCAGCGCCCACAGCGCATACAGCTCCCAACAATGGCCGAAATAACCTAGCGCGGCGGCGCGAAAACGCGGCTGTTTAAACGCGGCCAGCCCTGCCCAAGGGCGCCCGCTTTTGGCGGTGGCCGGGAGGTGCGGGCCAACGCCCAGTTTGAAAATCATCAGCGCGGCGATCAGCGCCAACAATGAGGCCAGCAGCAGCGGCCACTGCCAGGGCAGGTGCAGCGTTAACCCGCGCAGCAGGTGCGGCGAGGCAATGCCCAAAGTCAGCATGCCCACCAGCCAGCCCAGCGCTGCCCCGGCGTGGCTGGGAGTCCAGCTCACCACCAGTTTCATGCCGAGCGGGTAGATGCCCGCCAAACAGAGTCCCGTCGCAAAGCGCGCTACGGCTGCCAGCGTGACGCTCTCGGCGACGCCGATAAAGGCGGCGTTGATCAGTGCGCCAAGAACGGCAGAAAACGCAAACAGGTGGCTGGCACGAATTCGGTCAGCAAGGCCGGTGGTGGCGATCAGCAGCGTGCCGCTAATAAACCCGGCCTGAACGGCGATAGTGAGCAGACCTAAATCGCTTTCGCTGAGGCCCACGGCCTCCTGAAGTGCTAAGCCAACGCCATTAACGCTAAACCACAGTGAGGTGCCAAACAGTTGGGCGATAACAATAACGGCTAAAGGGTAGCGCGTGAGCACGTTGACGTCTCCATGGATGCGAATAGCGCGGCAAGGCGCCGCTTATGGTAATCAACAATTTGCCGTTACGGCGAATTTTTTGAAAACAGCATTGTCGGACCACAAGACCCGTCAGGATTTCGTCGGGCAGGAAATACAAATTTGTAAGTAATTGGAGTCTTTATGCACGTAGCTAAGCTTTTCGTTCCGGCAGTCGCAGCACTGGCATTCAGTGTCCCCGCCATGGCCCAGCAGATGGGTGGCGGCACCCCAAGCGTCGATGACCAAGTTAATCAACTCGACGAAATGGTGGATCTGGATGAAGGCCAGAAAGAAGAGATGAGCAACCTCTTGACCCAGATGCAAGATGAAATCAGTGGCAAGGAGCAGGAAGCCCAGCAGCTTCAACAGCAACTCAGCGAGCAGGTTAAGCCCGATTACGATGAAGCTTCCATTCGTGCGGACGCGCAGCGTCTTGGTGACCTAACGGCCGAGATGACCGCTGATAGCGCCATCATACAGTCTCAGATCGAAGGTGTATTCACCCAGGAACAGCGTGAACAACTGGATGAGGCCATAGCTCAGCAGCAGGAGCAAATGCAACAACAGATGCAGCAGATGCAGCAACAGGGCGGCTAAGGCGAAGACGCCTTGCAGGTAATCGAGAGCAGTGATGGAGAGCAGGTCAGGCTGACCGCCTGGCCGCACTGACCGCGATTGCCTAATGCTGTTGATGGCCCCGCCAAGTGCGGGGTCACGTCTTTATGGTATATGGTCTCCCCAGCCATTTACCCCAGCTTATGTGGCACGACCTCATGGCCCATTTCTTTATAGCGCTGCCAGCAGGCGCGTTTGGCGACCAGCACTTGTTGGTGCTGATTAATAATTTCGGCTGCAAGGCCTTGTTTACGAGCTAAAACCGCGACTCACCAGGTTTCTGCCTTCAAGGGCAGAGCATTCAGGTCAGAACGCGCCTCACGCCACCCCGGATAATGTTTATCCAGTAGAGCGATAAAGCGCTCATTATGCGTTGGCTCAATCAAATGGGCCATTTCGTGAACGATGATGTACTCCAGTAGGTCTCTGGGCTTTTTTACCAGCTCGGTGTTCAGCCGGATGTTACCCGCCCGGTGGTTACAGCTGCCCCATTTGGTTTTCATGCGCTGGAGGTAATACTTGTTCACGGTGACTTCCAGTTTCGACTCCCAGCGCTTGATCAGCGGTGGGACGGCCTCGTGGAGCTGACGCTTGTGCCATTCATGCATCACTTGGACGCGTTTTTCGAGGCTGCTACCGGGCCGAACCATTAGCGTGATGCGCTTGTGGTCGAGCGTGACGCTGGGGCGTGCTTCTTTCTCTTCTACATTCAGTAAATAGCGGCGGCCCCAGAGATAGTGACTTTCCCGCTTAATGAATTGCCGGGGTGTTTCCCGATCCTGTTGCTGGAGCATGGACTGCTGACTGCGAATCCAGCTCAGTTTTGAAATCGCATAGGCGCGTGCCACCTCAAGGCGCGTGTTGGTGGGGGCCACCAGCGTCACCCGGCCTTCTGGAGGATGAACGGATAGGTGAACATTGCGCACCGACTTACGGGTAACGGCAATATGGATGTCGCCGAGTTCGATAGTTTCGGTCATGCGTAGCCGTTCATGTTTTTGATCAGATCAAACACTGCTTCGGTGGCGTCACTGTTACGGTTAAGCAGCGGATAGAGCACGTTGAGCACCTGACGCTCCTTGACCTCATCGCCCTTCCAGTGCGCGGGTACTTGCTCGCGCATAACGACATCCAGGCGAAGCGCCAACTGAGCCCACGGATCTATGTATCGCGGTGGCTTTTCGGCCACTTTCTGATCATCGAAAAATTCTGGTGCCAGATGGGGCAGGTTTCTGAACAATACCACCGCATCAGGCTTATCTTTTAAAACATTGGGTAGCTCGTTTGACGCCTGGCCTGCACTCATTTTCTTGGCCAGTTCTTCGGCCCGCGCCAGAAACTCCTTGTAGGAGGCCGTCTCAGAACGCCACTCCTCAATCAAGTCATTGAGCAGCGTCGACATTTCTTCGTAAAAGCGTGGGTCGGTCAACTGTTCGCGGATAATGGTTTTGCGCACATTGTTGATGATGCCTTCTGCTACCGCATTGTTCGACAGCTTACCTTTGGCGTTGAGCTTCTGGGCGATGGCATCGTGAATGCCGGTGTTTACAATCAGCTCCACCAGCGAGTAGCTGTCCACCGCGCCCATGTTGCTCGCAGGGTCTGCCTGAATATAGGTGTTGATGAGATGGCGCATGTCGGCTTCGAAGGGCTTGATATCCAGCTCTTCACCGGAATGGCGTTTAATCGCGTCGCGTACCTCGCTGTAGAACGCCACTTCGTCGTTCAGCTGCTGAATGTCATTTTCGGAATAGCCCGCTTCGTCCAGATGCTGGGTGATATTGGCAAAAGCGCGCACAAAGCTGGTGACGGCTTTATAAAATGAAATCCGTAGCGCCTCAGTGTTGTCTAGCGCCTCGGGATTGTATGCCTCACCACAGAAGTAGTGGATGTGTTGTTCGATCTCTTTGGGGGGCGGTACTGGATCGCACAGATAGTGAAGCGCCTCGCGAGCGGTGTTTAGTGTATCGCGGCCCTCTTTCAACCAATCTTTCAGCTCGATGTTATTCTCTGCTGCACCGCCTTCGTCAAGGTCCAGCTCATCTGAGCTATAAACCGCGATGGCGTTCTGAACATCGCCGAACAGCTGCTTGAAATCGACAATATGGCCATAGTCCTTGTCGTCGCCATCCAGGCGATTCGTGCGGCAGATAGCTTGGAACAGGTTGTGATCGCGCAGTTCGTTATCCAGGTAAATATAGGTGCAGGTAGGTGCGTCAAAGCCGGTGAGTAGTTTGCTCACCACGATCAACAGTTTGCAATTGGCCGGTTCTTCCTTGAAGCGGCGTTTCAATGCATTTTCGTACTGCTGGGTGGACTGGTCATCTTTCAAGACATACTGCTTGTAGGTATCAAACTTATAGCGCTCACCACTGTGTTCCGATTCGCGAGAGATGGCGTTGTGGTTGGGATCGAAGGACGTGATGATGCCGCAGTATTTGCCAAAATACGTGTTGTGAAATAGACGGAAATAATGGCAGGCATCATAGATCGAAGCTGCCACCAGCATGGCAGTGCCTCGGTGGTTGTTTAGGCGCGGCTTGCGGCTGAAATCCTCAATGATATTGGCGATGATGCGTTCCTTACGCTCCTTGGCACTCATCAGGTGTTCCAACGTCGCCCACTTGTTGCGCAAGATCGCCTTTTGATAGTTATTCAGGTTCTTGGTGGCGTGTTCAAACCAAGCATCCACGGCTTCTTGTGAAGTTAGTCGCTGGGGCACATCCCGAGCTTCATACTTCAAATCCAAAACGACTTTATCGGCTACCGCCTCGGGAAACTTATAGGTGTGAATGTAAGTGCCAAATACCTCGCGAGTGGTCTGTTTATCTTTGCGCAGCAGAGGCGTACCGGTAAAGCCGATAAAAATGGCATCCGCCAGCCAGCGCTTCATCTGTTTGTTCAGGTGGCCACCCTGGGTGCGGTGGCACTCGTCCACGAACACATAAAAGCGCCCCTGAACCTGCGGTGGCTCGCCTTTAAAGTCAGATGGGTCAAACTTATGCACTAGGGCGCACAGCAGGCGGGGCGTGCTGGCACTTAGTTTTTCTACAAACTGGGCGCGGGAGCTAATGCGCGGGGAGGGCGCGCCTTCCCCTACGACGCCAGCGTTGCGCATGACGCCGACAATCTGCTGATCCAGCTCGTCCCGGTCGGTCACCACCAGAATGCGTCCGTTTGGGTCATGCTCTAGCAGCCATTTGGCCAGCAGTACCATTAGAATGCTCTTTCCGCTGCCCTGGGTATGCCAAATCACGCCGCCTTCATGTTTGGCCACCCGGTTCTGCGCTGCCTTAATCCCGAAGTACTGGTGCGGGCGCGGTACCTTTTTCTGTCCAGCATCGAAGATCACGAAGTTGCGCATCACATCCAGTAACCGCTCCTTACGGCAGAGCTGTGCCAGTGGCCGATCCAGAAGTGTACCAGGGCTAATTTCCTCTGAGCGCTCCTCGTCTTTCCACTGAACAAAGAACTGCTCCGGGGTGCCTGTAGTGCCGTAGCGCAGACCCTGGGAATCGCTGCCTGCCAATAGTAACTGCGAGGTGCTGAAAAACGCCTCGTTGAACAGTGGCTCTTGGTTGGTGCGCAACTGGCGTACCCCGTCGGCCACCTCCACCGAGCTGCGCTTGAGTTCAATGATTGCTACCACCAAGCCGTTCAGGTAAAGCACAATATCAGGCCGCCGCTCATGCCCACCCTTGAGGGTGACTTCCTCAGCCACCGCGAAATCGTTATTTTTGGGATCCACCCAATCGATCAAGTGCACATCTTCATGGGGCTTACCCGGTGAAAGCAGCACTTTCACCGGGTAGCGCAGCAGGTTATAGGTACGCATGTTGGCTTGGTAGAGCCCCACGCCGGTAACATCGGCGGCGGCTTCCAGCTTTTGTAGGGCCTGTGTGATATGGGCGTCCGAGTAACCCCGCGACTGCAGATTGGCGCGCAACAGAGCAGGCTCTATAGCGCGGTTGTTCCCCCGCTTGCTCCAGTCGCCCAGATGTCGGTAGCCCAACCCACCGTTTTTTTCCGGCTGGGTGAACAGTGACACTACGCGGTGCTGTGTTTCACGTTCTGGGCGAGGGTTTACAGCCATGAGTTATCCCTTGTTGTTCTGTTGTTGTAGCCATGCTTGGCCAGCAGCCGTTAGGCGGTATTTTTGCAGGCGGCTATTGGGTTTGTCTGGAATCGTGTATTCGATTAACCCCTGCTCCAGAGCCGGATCGATATAGTGCTTACGCACGTGAGTGCGATCCTTGAGTTTCAAGCGTTCCCTGAGGTTAGCATTCGAGAGTTCACCCTCTTCGGCCAACAGTACCAGCAGCCTCTCTACTGGTGGAGCGACTGGTAGGGTAACTGGTGGGGTAACTGGTGGAGTGACTTGGTCGATCACTTGCCCAGCCCACTCCGCCTTTGGTCGCCAGACGACAACGCTGAACTGGTTGCCTGCCGGGTCGTCCACTAGGTCGGTTTGTGGCCAAGCCTCCAGCGCTCGTGGAATACCACTGCCCATCCCTCGATAGGGCAGGATATGGCTAGCGTGCTCGGTGAGCGTGGGATTACGGCGAATGGTTCTTCCTTGGCGAATGTCCTCCGCGCTTAGGCTGTCTGGCAGGTGCCCAGGGCTGACAATCTCCACCCGGTCAGCAAACACCATTAGGCGGATAGAGGCGCTGGTGAAGTAGTCTCGGTGGATTAAGGCATTGACCATTAACTCTTCCAGCGCCGTCTCGGGAATCTCCAGCTCGCCCAATGTATTGAAGTTCCGCCCGTGCTGAACGTGGTGCAGATTGCGTTTGATAAAGGCAAAAGCGCCCCGGAACTGTTCCAGTAGGGTTCCCTTGATGTCCTCGCTATCCAGGTAGCGGGTATCGTGCAGCGCGGTGCCGGGGAAGGCCACCGCCTTCACCTCAAAGACCGGACGCCAGCGCTGGGGATTGCGACCAAACAGCATAAGCCCCGCCAGATTCAGCTCCTGTCCATCGCCCAAGCCCAGGTTTTGCAGCAACTGCTCCCGTGTCAGGCCCGAGAACTCACTGCTCTTGCCATAGCGGCGGTTGAAGTAGGCGGTAAATGCCTTGTCATCAATATCTTCTACCGAGGTACCTGCTACCGGTACCACATCAGCGTAAACCAGCCCGGAGCGCTGGAACATGCGCTGTAACTCTTCGCGGGAGGTCACATGCCGCTTGTCCGAACCCTGCTTGACCCAAATCCGGCCTTGATTATCGAGATACGGTTTTGATAACCCATCGGGCACTTGTATCACGATCACAATGCCTTGATCTGTCTGCACATTTTCAGTCAGCGGATGCACAGGCGGGCGCACATGCTGAGAAGCGGCGTTGCCCAGCAACTGGTTCAATCGCCGAACCGCTGCGCCCTCCAGCCCTGCAATCGAGCCATCATCATTAACGCCCATAAACAGCCAACCGCCACCACTGTTGGCAAAGGCGGCCAGTTCAGCGGCAAGGCCATCCGCGTTGGTGGCATCGCGTTTGAACTGGTGGCGGCTGTCTTCGCCGCGGGCGATAATGCGTTGAAAATCCTCTGGACTCATGAATCTGGTCACTATATGAAAGTAATAAGCATTTAATCGACTTTCTGCACTGAATTGGCCAGTCGTTTTTCATTGCTAACCGGAGTTGTATAAAAGCGTTGCTCAATTCCATAAAGCAGCAGCTTTAGCTCTTCATCTTTTGAGATGCCGAACCTGCCGCTTTTGGTGTCAAGTTTCAGCTTGTCTTTGCAGTAATCATTGACGTAGGAAAGCAGTGATTCTTGATCTTGAGCCGACATCTTCGACAATGTTTCTACTGCTAGGGCAATGCGTTTACGATTTGGCTTGGATACTTTGTTAACATCATAATTTCCACCCAGTTCGATAAAAGATTCCCCTAAAAAATTCTCAACTTCTTCGTGAGTAGCTTCTTTGAAAAGAGTGTCAATTCCCGTGAATATACTTGATATCGTTGCTAGGTTTCGGAAAATTAATACATCTAATGAGCTGAAGTAAACCGCATCAGGGGTGCTTTTAACTATCAGTCTATTATTGTTGCTTTCTAGCTCTGCAGCTTCACCGAAAGCAATCGTTTTTTTGCTGACAAATAATGAAGGCGTGACTTTTTGAAAATAAAAGTCGTTGCCCTGTTTCGAGAATATATAAGCAATTAGATGGAATTTTCCTTTTTTTAGGTCATCATAATCTTTAGCGTCAAAGCTATTTTTTAATATCTGTAGGCAGAAAGGTTTTTGACTGAAATCTTCAATCTTAAACCAGGAGTCCTCGTCCAAGTTATGGTCGGGGTCATACTCAGGTAAAGATCCAATATCCACAGCGATTGTGTCAAAGAGCGTGCAGTCCGACAGAAGCTTGTAGGTTAGCTTTTTTCCACGGCCTTTTACTTTCGAAAATACACAATCCATTCCTGTCACCTTTCAATAAATGTGTAGTTGTTGATTCTATATGCTTTCGGGATGCTGACCTCACCAGGGCTTTTGTACTGGTGAGCGCTAATCAAAAAAATGGCTGTTCCGTTTTTTGTCTTTATATTGTAAAACTCGTATCTAAAAATAAGGAAAAGAGGGTTGAAATATAAGGCTTGAGATAGGAAGGTGAAGGTAAATAGAACCGTATAGACAACCCAAAGAGTCTCCCAGTTATTTATGCTTAGAGCCACAAAGAAATAGCCCAAATAGCTAGGTAGAAAGCTGTTATTAGCATGCTCTATGCTTTTGATTTCTCCTTGTTTGAAATCATCTTTCCCAAGAAAAATGCTGAGTAACAGGCTAAGCCAAGTCAACAGTATCGGAACCAATAAATAGATCAAATAAGAAGCTATGTTCGGTAGTCGAAGCAGCCAATCATATTCCGAAAAAAGGTCACCAAGAACAACACCCTTATGTACTGTGAAAATTATCAGCAATAAGGAAGTGGCGTTAAATGTCAGTAATAGCCGGAATGCAATATTTGTCATGCTTGCACCCCCAGATCCTTGTTGGGTGTAAGGAATCGCCAACTGATATAATGGAAGCTAATTGACTGAAGTGCCACTACCTTAGTCATCATACTAGTCTAATCCTTCCTGTCAGCAGCTCTTGCATCATGGCCTGCTTGAGGGCGGCAGTTTTGGCGCGGCGTTGTTTCAAAGCTCTAATATCACCGTCCATGTCTTGGAGTATGGTCGAGATAGCTTTTTGTTCTTCCATTTCTGGAAGTCGCATTTCTATCCCAAAAATATGTGAACGAGTTGTCGCATACACTTTGGTTCCAGCTGCCAACCGACGAAGTGCCTCAATGAACTCCGGGCAGAACTGGAGATACGCCTTAAAGCCATCTGCCAATACTTGGCTATCAAAACGCACGGCGATGGTATGTAGCCCTGCAACTACCGCATTGCGACCAACATTGACTAATTCGACCGATTTTCCTACACCGTCTATATCCTCTGATGCGTCTGCAAAGATCAGATCGCCATCTTTTAGTCGTGAAAGCGTCTTTGCCTTGGTCACCGAGAGAAATGGAAGAGAGTCTGGGTTTAGTACCGAGGCGCCAGAAGCATGGATATCGCCATAATGGAGATAGCGCACACTGCCGTCGCCCAGCAGCTCGGCCCGGGAATTCACTCCGTTCTTCAAGAAGGTTACGTGGTCACCAAGCCGTATGGTTTCCCACTCCCCCTCAAATCCCGGTAGGCGGGTTTGGCCGGTGAGGAGTTGTTGCATGGTGGCTTGTTTGATGTCGCGCTTTTTAGCAATCAGACGATCCAGCTCCTCTAGCAGCGCGTCTACATCGCTTAGAGCGGTAGCGATAGCGCGTTGTTCTTCTCTCGGAGGAACCGGAATAGGAATAGTTAGAAACTTGTCACGCGGAAGGTGAGCGATACTCGTTTGAGTTACATAGTTTTTCAATACACCCTTGTCAGCCCAACGACGAAGGATGGCAACCATAAGCTTACTGTTAAATCCTTTAAGTGGCCTAAGCCTGTGAAGCGCCTTCTGATAGTAGCATTCGCTTAAAGGGCTATTCCAAATCGCGGCTCTTCCTACTTCTCCACCTTCACAAACCAGAATATCGCCCTTTTTGAGACGAAATTTTTTAAGATCACCTTGAGTCATCGGGACAGTTGAAAGATCGCTAATGTCAACCTGATCCCATTGCACAGCACGGTTGCCAAGATATGGCTTCCTCACTCCAATATTTCGCTCCGAGTCAAGCATTTTGCCGAGCTGAATGGTGAATTCGTCACCCACTGAGGAGGTCTCCCAATCTTCCGGCATTACTCCTATCTCAGTCTGCTTATAGCCAACAGGCACCGCAGGTTTATCCGCCATGAAGCCATACTTCGGCGACACTTCCCGAACTTCCACTGTTTCGCTGTTCATGCCCACTCGCCCCCCATTTTTTTCAGGTGCTCATCCACTTTGGATGATAGCTCTTCTACCTGCTGGGTGAGTTGCGGCAGGGTCGTGGCGTAGCGCTCAGTCAGTTGGCGCACTCGGCTGGTGAGGGTTTGGGAAACACGCTCCAGTTCACCCTGCACGGCGGCTTCCAGGGCGGTGAGCCATTTGTGGTCGATCACCAGGGTTTTGATCTCGGCTTCGGTGAGTTCTGAGTATTTATCATGGGCGAGCTGGTCGAGCTCGGTATCCTGTTCCTTGATTTGCTTTTTTAGCTCGCCTTGGCGCTTTTCCAGGTCGCTCCACTGTTTGAGGATGGTGGCTTCATCAGCGTAGTCGGGGTCTTTCTTGATCTCTTTCAGTCGCTTGGTGACTTCGCCTTTGTTGATTTTGTCCAGCTCGGCAAAGGCGCAGTCTTCACCGCCGTGCTCTTCTTCCAGCTCGGTGATCTGGCTGGCGAGGGTGTCCAGCTCGGTTTGCAACGCATCAAGCTCGGCCTGTTGGTCGGCGAAGTAGTGCGCGACGATGTAGGGCTTGGGCAGCAGATCACAAGTCCAGCCTTTATCTTTCATTTGACCTTTTTTCTTGCCGGTGGTGATTTCTTCCTTGATACGGCGGGTCTTGGCTACCCAGCCGTCGGCGGCGATTTCGTAGGCATCGTCTTGCAGTGTCTCGTACCAATAGTCCATCAGGTGCTGGTAGATATCGTAAGGATCCAACAACGGCGCGTGGCGGAAACTGTCGAGCAGATCTTCGCCAACTTCGGTGATTAGCGCCTTGGGTTGGCCGTCTACGCCGAAAGCACTCAAGCGCGGGGCATTGCGCTCACGCCAGCCGTTGAATAGGCCGATGACCTCTTGGCGAAAGGCGGCAAACTCCTGGTGCTCAAGAATCGCGGGTTTGATGGCCGCTGCCTCTACCGCCGGGTCGGCGTAGCCCGGTCGGCGGTTGAGCCGAAACAGGGATTGGCGCAGCTGCGGGAATACCTGCCAGTAGGCAGCCAAACCTGGTACCGGTGGAAACGCATGCGTGTCGCCGTCGATATCCCGTAAAGGGATGCCGCCGTTCAAGTGGGCGTGGATGTCGTGCTGGTCTTCTGGCTCGCTGGTATCAATGTAGCGGGGCAGATTGAGGTTGAAATCGTTTTTGGGATCGGCGATTTCGTCAAAGGGCACCATACGGGCATAGCGCGGAACGGCCATTTGCTTTTTGAAGGAGTCCACTATGCGGTGGATATCCTGCTCGCGCAGGCGATTTTTATTGCCGTCTTTGATAAAGCCTTTTGAGGCATCGATTATAATGATGCCTTTGCGAGCCTGAGCGTTCTCCTTGTCCAGCACCAGGATACAGGCGGGAATGCCGGTGCCGTAGAAGAGGTTGGCGGGCAATCCGATGATGCCTTTGAGAATGCCAGAGCGCACCAGTTGCTTACGGATGACGGCCTCGGCGTTGCCCCGGAAGAGTACGCCGTGGGGCAAAATCACCGCGCCTTTGCCGGTGCTGTTCATGGAGCGGACGATGTGCAGCAAGTAAGCGTAGTCGCCCTGTTTGGCGGGCGGCACTCCCCAAGTGAAGCGCTGGTAGTCGTCATCTTCCGGCGTTAGGCCTGTGCTCCAGGCCTTGTCGGAAAAGGGCGGGTTGGCCACCACATAGTCATAGGTGCGCAGGCCTTGGCCGTTGTCGCTCTTAAATTTCGGGTTGGCCAACGTATCGCCCTGGAGAATATTGGCGCTCGGAAAGTTATGCAGGATCATGTTCATGCGGGCGAGACCGGCGGTGGTCACGTCCTTTTCCTGCCCTTCCAGGGTGATGTATTTGCCCGCTTCAGCAGCGACTTTGAGCAGCAGGGAGCCCGACCCACACGTTGGGTCATAAGCGGTAGTGGCAGCCACGGCAGTCTTCGGGGAAATGCCGATCACTTGTGAAATGACCCGGCTGACCTCCGAGGGCGTGTAGAACTGGCCCTTGCTCTTGCCGCTTTCGCTGGCAAAGTGGCGCATCAGGTATTCGTAGGCATCGCCAAGAATGTCATCGTGCTCGGCGCGATTTTTGGCAAAATCCAGCTCTGGTTTCTGGAAAATGCCAATCAGGTTGGTAAGGCGATCAATCATCGCCTTGCCTTCGCCCAGCTTGTTGGGGTCGTTGAAATCCGGGAAGTCGCTGCGCGCTAATCGGGCGTTATTGTCGATCAGCGGTTGGATTATCTGGGTGTTGATCTTGTCGCCAATGTCGCTCTTGCCCTTGAGCTGAATCATATCCTTGAAGCTGGCGCCCTTGGGGATGACTACCGGCGGGGCGAAGTCGTCCGAATCAGCGTATTTATCTGAAATGTATTTGATAAACAGCATAAACAGGACGTAGTCCTTGTACTGGGACGCGTCCATTCCCCCACGCAGCTCATCGCAGGAGGCCCAGAGGGAGGAGTAAAGTTCGGATTTCTTGATGGCCATATGCGTTACTTGCTCAACCTGTTTTGGGTGTTTGATTACACCTTATATATCAACTGTTTCGGTCGCTTACCCCAGCTTATGCGGCACCACTTCATGGCCCATTTCTTTATAGCGCTGCCAGCAGGCGCGTTTGGCGACCAGCACTTGTTGGTGCTGATTAATGATCTCGGCGATTCGCGCATAGTGTTCTACACCTTCGGGAATATCGGGGTGCAGATTAAGCAGTGCGGTCTCTTCCGTGGGCACCGGCAGCTGCTGCCAGCCTAGCGTGATCGGTACGCTGGCGGCCATCTCGCTATCTTCCAGGGCGTGGGGCAAGTAGGCATCCGGGCGAAAATTCCACAGCGCGCTATCGGCCTGCTCGGCGAGGGCTCTGTCTTCGCAGTGCAGGTGTAGGCGGTAGCCTTTACGCCAGATGGTCTCGGCCAGTTTGCAGGCAAACTGCAAGCGCGCCTCCAAGGTCGTATCGGGCAAAATATAGAAATCAATACGTGCCATCGGTGGCTCCAGCGATTGCAGATAAATGTGCTACTTACAAACAGCGCCGCCGCAAACGTTGCGGCGGCGTTGAAAGGTGAGGCGTTGGTTTTACACCCGTTTAAACCAGCTGGGTTAGCCAGCCGTACTTATCTTCACTGCGGCCGTACTGCAGGTCGAGCAGTTTGGTACGGATACGCATGGCGATTTCATTGTTGCCGCCCGCGGTGAGCTTGATACGCTCGTTTGCAGTGACCAGTTCACCTACCGGAGTGATGACCGCGGCGGTACCGCAGGCAAACACTTCGGTAATCTCGCCGGACGCCGCGCCTTCGCGCCACTCGTCAATGCTAATAGCGCGTTCTTCTGGCGTTAGACCTTCATCTTTGGCCAGTGTGAGTACGGAGTTGCGCGTCACGCCTTCGAGAATGGTGTCGGTCAGGCGCGGGGTCACCAAACGGCCATCTTTGAAGACGAAGAACAGGTTCATGCCGCCCAGCTCTTCCACCCACTTGTTTTCAGCAGCATCGAGAAACGCGACCTGACCACACTGATGAGCTTCGGCCTCTTTCTGTGCTGCTAATGAAGCCGCGTAGTTACCGCCACATTTAGCAAAGCCGGTGCCGCCGGCGGCTGCACGCTTGTAGTTCGAGGAGAGCCAGATCGACACCGGGGC
>TARA_R110002049_G_scaffold20851_2_pt1 | contig 27408 bp, 17 predicted proteins | sample TARA_R110002049 | Tara Oceans TARA_R110002049 (sample SAMEA4396941) | marine metagenome | biome: Polar Biome; feature: [SRF] surface water layer (ENVO:00010504); material: water (ENVO:00002006), including particulate matter (ENVO:01000060) such as... | depth 5 m
TCTCTTAAAAACTTACGATGTTCTCTGTTAGCTTTTCTTTTCTCCCCTTGGCCCACACCAAAAAACTTACCAAGTTTAGTATCTTTTAGTTTTTTTAATTTAAATGGCATATCTTAAAATATTAAATAGTTAAACCCAAATTTTACCTCATATATTTTCTTACCCCAGTACTTCATGTGGGTCCCTTCCACGAACAACCCAAGGTTCTTTGTTATCCTAGTTCCAAAAACTAAACCAGCATCCCATTCTATAGCGCTACCTTCATATTCATAAGAATACTCATCTAAACCGTGATGATAAGGTAAACAATTAAACCAACCATGTACCCATGTTGTTGGCGTATATTTATAATAAGCTAAACCTACAACAGCGCTAATCTCTTTTTGTAGACCTAATTTATCTAACTCTTGTGCATTAAATCTTGCTACAGCATCTCCAAACCACCAATTATAAAATTCATCATTTGATGTAGCAATCAATATAGAATCACCGCTACTAACATCATACCAGTTTTGATCTACATAAAAGCCTTGTACCCATTGCTCTGATGCGTAACCAAAATCTTCTGCTAGATCTTGAAATGTAGATTCTCCAGGTACCCAAAAATCTTCTATAGGATTTATACCATATACTGGATGTATTCTAAATACAGTACCAATGGTTAAATCCCAATTACCTTTATTTAATCTAAGTCTATAATCTAATGATCCATACTTTAAATTTACTCTTTGATTATCTGTGTACTGCGCTTTTGCAACGAATTTATTTCCAAGGTATCTAAGCCAGAAATTCTGCTCAGTAAACTTGTCACCGCGATTCCGTATAAAAGAATAATTAAAAAGGTACTCCCAACCAGGAGCGTTACCAACAGTAACGTTGTCTGCAGTATTTCTTTCAGTACCTGTATACCATGTTTGACGTTTTGTTTCATAATCGAATCTTGCTATTTTGCGCAGGCCTAGCGTTAAATTGTAGTCGTAAGGCGAGACCCACGTTACATCCTCATAACCTTTGTCGACTGCTATATAATCCTCTCTTTCCGTGAACGGCGTATTGGTTGTTACCGATGTATAAAAAGTAGAGTACTTAAAGAAGTCCTCAATTTGTGCACAGCATTTCTTTGGTGTAGCACATGATATTAGTAGTACTACTAATAGTAATAATAATTTTTTCATATTTTTATTTTTGTCTAGCCGAAACTCTACCTGTTTTAGGGTCCCAGTTGTACTCTATACTACCATCAGACATTGAATTAATTTTGTTCTGTATTTTCTTATCATTTTTTAATTGCTTGTTTTTATCATCAAAATTTTTCATGTTACGCTTTATATACAGTTTTATTTGTTCTTGTATTCTTGGTGGATCTGCCTTTTTAAAAGCAGAGTACCCATTCATTTTAAATGCCATAATTATATAGTTTTATATGTTATTGTTACCTCTTCTCCACAGTCTAAAGCCTCAGCAATACGTGGATATATTCTTTTGTATGCTTGAGTGGATTTACCTATAAATCCATCTTTTGTTATTTGATTATTCTCCTGCGAATCACCTACCAGTAAACAACCGGCAGTATGCTCATCTGTGTTTCCGCAATGGATAAGTATATACTCAAAGCCAGGAACATCAAGAACATGAAGCATACCAAGATGTATGTGAGGAAACCTTTTGGTATACCTCGCGTGATACCCTCCAACTTTCCTAAGGCCCAATTTATAATCGCCGTTTGGAATTCTCGTTTCGCCAAATACTTTTGTATCTCTTTGTTCATCTTCTAATGTGTATGCTAAAAATTTTTTCTGTTGCCATAACCCGTCTATATCATTACCTTGCTCTATTACTTCTAATAACATACCATTAGTACTATCAGTGCCACTTGAAAACCTAATTACTTCTAATTTCATTATCTTATTATTATTGTACAGTTTGAACTATTTGTTGTTGTTATTTTTAAATCGTAAACCCTATAATTAAACATTGGAATAGGTATATCAGCTGCTGCGCCAACAGGCACTTTAACATTAGCTATAATATCGTATTCAGTAGTTCCATCATCTAAGTATAATCTATCTACTATTAAATCTACGGTGTCGTGCGTACATGATATATACACTTTCAACCCAGATCTTTTATCTACATATTTTCTTACTATAGTAGTATTAGTAGTATTGCCCGTAAATTTTTTAAGTATCGCCATTACCCTAGTGTTAGTGTTATTGCTTTTGCTACAGTTTTAGCACCTGAGCTATCTGTTACCGTCATAACAACGCTGTAAACTGTTTTACCTTTTACCAATGTTGCTGTTAACGCTCCAAATGATATTGCATGATTAGTTGTGCCAGTTACGTTTGGTATTACTTTATCTTTATTAGCTGACACCTCTGTTCTAAGATAATCTATTTCATCTTGCATTTGCTGTAGTTGATATATTACAGGTGCCATAACTGGATCTTCTAAATATTTTTGACAACCCTCTGCTTTTTCTACAGCCCAAGCATTAGTAGCGTTTGTCAGCTTTGTAGCGTCAGCTTTATCTGCACCACTACCCGTAGTAACATAAAATGATTCGTGTTTTTTACTTGTTAATGCCATAGTTTATGCTATTGATATTACTTGATAAGTTAAAAATATGTCTATACTAGTAAAACAATCGGTTGTAGCAGCCGAATCAAAACTTATTTGTAAAGGTTTATTAGCATCACCACTTAGGCTTTGACCTACTTCCGTCGCAGCCATCATTGCTGTTATACTAAATATTCTATCGCCAAGCTCACCCACCATAAATCTTCTTAGGTGTGCCAGTGAAGTTGAGAAATAAGCACCAGGATGGTTGCCTATGTGCATATTTAAATCACAAGCGCTTTGATTCTGAGCACCAGCTCTATCTACTCTTATCATACCACCTATAGGTACAATTACATTATTAGCACCTTGCACTGGAACTAGTTCTATAGTTGTATTATGCATATCATTAGCCTCCGCTGTAGTTATTGTTCTTCTAGTCTGCATTGTCACAGCTGGTACGCCAGCAGCTCCACTTGTTAAAGCTGGTACGTTTGTAGTAAATATTTGTTTACCTTCAATAGTTGCAATTCCAGCGGCAGATCTAGCTAAAGTAGTATCGTCAGCGTGACCTAATTCTATAGCACCACTTGTTGTTAGTCCGGTTAAAGTTCCTACCGATGTTATATTTGTTTGCCCTGCCACTTGTATCACACCGCTATTATTTACAAATGTTGTACTACCAGTTTTAATAACGCCACTAGCAGAATCTAGTACAATATCTCCATCAGCAACAAGGTTCATATGTGCTGTACTACCACCAGCATTTTCAACTGTTGTTAATGTTGTTTCACCATCTTCTTTAGTGTCTATTGTAAAAATATCAGCAGCACTATCTTGAGATATAATTCTTAAGTCATTAGAGCCATTTGGCGTTCTTATCAATATTCCACTAGTGCTAGCTGCATCAGCCCCTGTACACCAAATATTCAAACCAGTTTGGGATATAACACCTTGATCGCTATCATTATTTATGTTCATTACCATACCGTTAACAATGCTAATCCCAGCAGCGTTATTAGTGGCCGTATCATCATAATCAATATTAATCCCTGTAAATACCGCAGCTTGACTAGCGGCTGTAACACCAGATTTATTATAATCAATACTTATCCCAGTAGCAGCTGTTGTAGTAGTATCAGTATTTGTTATATCAATATCAATTAAACCATTTGTGTTAGGTCCAGTAGCCACACCAGTATAATTTATAAAACTACCAGTTGTCATAGCATTACCTGTAACACTTATTATATCAGCTGTAGTATTTGCTGCATCGATACTTAAAGCTATTTGATCTACATCATCATTATCAATTAATAAAGCAGGTGCACCAGTAGTTGACCCATTTTCTATTTCTACTCCAGCCGCTACAGTCTTAAATAAACCACCAGGAGTAAACGTTAATGCTCCAGCAGCCGTCATGTTATCCCCATCTATATCTAAATCACCAGCTATAGTTGTAGTAGATGCAGCACCGTGGCTTAAAGTTGTATTTATAACATCAGCGGTACCAGTATTACCTTCTATTATAATACCTGGGTGATCTGTATCGCAAAGCGCGCCTTCATTTGCTAAAAAAAACTTAAGACTAGAGCTATGTGTAGCTGCAGCAGGATCAGTTACCTCAGCTCTAATTTCCCCAATTTGCGCCACAGCTCCTCCGTCGTTCTTTGCTACAAACTGAATTGTGCCACCAATATCACTTACGTCACCATTACCACCATCTTTTGTATTTGCTAATTTTAGTACACCAGCGGCAGAGTTGCTACCCGTGTTTTCTATTGTAACAGTTGAAGCAACAGCATTTGTAAAAGTTGATGTAACAGCATTAAGACTCATAGCTGTTCCGCTATATGTAAAATTAGCTTCAGCTGTAATAGGACTAGTACCGGTTCCAGTTAATACAGAATTATCTGTAAGACTTGTAGCACCAGTACCACCATTTGCTACTGGTAATGTACCAGTTACTTCACTAGTTAAATCTATTTCACCAGAAGGACTGGCTGATTTAACTATTTTATTATTTGAGTCTAGACCCAGGTTACCACCACTAGCAATGGTACCAGAGTCTGTACCCTCTAAATAGACATCACTACGAAATCTAGATATGAAACTCCATATGTGTTGCCCTATCCATTTCATTTATAATCCTATTTCAAATCCAAAGTTTAATAACATTAATCTAAATTTGTTCTTGCAACACATATCATCTTTTTTACAAGCAGCACACCACTTTATCTCCCATATTGTTAGCCATCCAAATCTGAATGTGAAATCTATTTTATTTTTCTTATTGCTTGATTTCCAAGAATTTATCCAATTTACCATATTTTTATTTTTTTGTTTCTATATTATAATTACACGTTTATTGGTGAGCATAACATTTTCCACTTTTATTCTTAGTTTTGTTTTTACATCTACCACCACTTTTCTTCATAGCAGAACATCTAACTCTTTCAACTTTTTCTTCTTTTTTATTTTTTTTATTACTACTAGAAGATCTAGATTTAGCATCTTTTTTAGCTTGCTCCAGCTCTTCATCTTCAATGCCTAATTGCCAAGTGCTCCAACCTAAAGCCAAGTGTATACGTTGCCATACTTCGTGATCGCCAGTGAAAGCCTCCTCTATGTTATTTGCTTTCTTAACCAAACGTTGCGTAGGTATATTAGTTAAAGCTTCTATTACGCTAGCCCATTTATATAACTCAGGATTCTCAACTCTAAAACCTATTTCTTCACTAACACCTTTGTTGTATTGCTCTGTCTTTATAGCGTTATATATTTTTCTTAATTTACTACCTATAGGTGGAGATATATTTACTATCTCTAATAAAGTTCTACCATCTTCTCTTCCCCAGTCTTTATCTTTTTGTTTGTTATGTTGTATGATAGTATTCTTTACTGTAGAGACGACGGCACCAAATATACCAGATCCTCTTAAGAAAGAATCTAAAGCACTATTAAGCGTTCTTTGTGTTTTATCTTCTAACTCTTCTTGATCACCTCCCCATATAAAGAACATTAAAGCATTTTGTAAAGCTGCAAACACTATATTTTGCACCATACCATAGTATAGTATTTTAGATATATTAGTTTTAGTATCACCTCTGCGGTTAACTAAATCACCAATGGCCTTCTTAGTTAGTCTGGTATATTGCATTGTGACATTTTGAAACGCTAGTATTAATCTACCTAATGGACCAGCTTGCTGCCCTGATATTAAATCTTCTCTAGAAGATTGCTGTGTTTCCTCTGCTATCTCTTGAAAATCTAACATAGCCTTTTCATTAGCATCAAACTCAGATAATCCTTGGTTTAAATAAGTTTTCATTCTGTTTCTATAAAAACTAGCTCCACCAAAAGATATAGCAAAGCTATCCGCAATCTGCGTAGGTGTAAAACCTTTTTCCAATAACCAACTTATAACGCTTTGCGGCGTACCTTTTCCATCAGAAAAAGCTTTTGATAACTCTGACGCTGACACATCTATTTGTATACCTTTTCTTCTTTGTTTTAACTGTGGCGAGTTAAACAGAGTAGCAAAATCACTCCAGAATTGCGGTTGGTTAGCAAACGCAGCTGAAGCTTTAAATATATTATTGTCACTCCAATTTATAAAGTTAACTGTAGATATAGTTTGTAGTAACGCAGATCTCATGTTAAAGAACATAATAGCACCTATAGATCCATTAATCCAGTTATACATACGATTAACATTCTTGTCGCTACTAATTTTTCTATTACCACCACGCTCCATACGTTCCATTATATTTTCTAAAGCGCTTCTAAAATTAGTACCATATAACGCTTCTATTTTAGCCATATTTTCTGGTGTAAATATAGCCTCAGCATTAGCTAAATATTCTGATAGAAATTCTTTTCTACCAATTTTATCAACAACCCGATTTAAGTCAGTTGCTATACTACCTAGTGACCAATTGTTTCCTGCTGAAACATAACCCTGTTGTGTTTTGGTTATATTACTTAATGTGTCTGCAAAAGCTTTTACATCTGGCTCTCCGTTAACATAATCTACTAACATTTGTTCTGTGTCATAGTCAAGGCCAGGTATATCATGACCATTTTTATCCCACAAGTAAACACGTATAGCATCATCAACAGTAAATCCTGTATCTTCAACTTGATGGTTCATTATTTCCACAACATATGGCATATCTTTTCTTAACTGCTTATACTCATTAACCATTTCTTGTTTATAAATATTCCAAGCTCTAATACCCTTAGCAAATGGATCTAATAATTTTATTTTAAAATACTTCATGTGCATATCACCCTGTCTACCTGTACCTAAAAATCTATATAATAAACCTTTAAAGTCCTCTGCTGATGGTGGTACAAATATTCTCCACCAACCTTTATTCTTACCCATACGTCTAGCTTGAGCTTGAGAGAACGTCCTGCTTCTATTAGTACCTTGTGATTCTTCCAATATAGTATTAAAGTTTTCACTAGCTGTTTTACTAAACTTAATTTTAGCTTGAACAACTTTAGATTTTATATCTAATTGATCTAAAACTTTTTTAACAGCCTCAACGTTAGGTAAAGCGTCATCAACAAAGTACATGTCGTTATAACCTTCAGCAAATTTATCTAACATCCATTGTGCTTTAGCATCGCCTCTACCATCCCCTAGTCCAGTTATATTTTTAAATGGTATATCTATACCTTTAGATTTTAACCAACCATGTATAGCTGTATCAGCTGTTTGTGGTCTAGCTGTTAATATGAAAACATTTTTTGATCCGTATTTAGCTATTTGATTTTTCATTTTTTGAAGCAACGGTCCATCAACACCACCCCTTACGTTCACAAAGTCATCAAAGTTAAAAGTGTAACCTTGATCAGCTAGCTCAGGACCTAGTAAAGGCCAGTCTCCAGATTTCACGTCTTGAGTTTCACCTGTATTAGGATCAGTTGCTACAACAAAATTTTCTCCATCTATAATCAATGTTTCGTCAAAGTCAAACGTAGACATACCTTTACTAAATTTATAACCCCTTGCTTCAAGATCAGCTTGTATAATATCGTTTTGTGTTTTTCTATTTTCAACAATTTTTTCAAAAGTAGTTTTAATAGGTTCGGTCTTATCAACAAAAGTATAACCTCTTTTTTCTAAATCGGCTCGCATAGCCTCATTCATCTTTTTAGCATTCTCAGCAATTTGATTAAAAGAATTTAAAACAGCTTTCTTAGAACTTAATGAATATTTTTGTTGTTTAGGGGTTGTTTTGTGTTTTACTTTATTAGTTCTACCAAAACGATCTACACTAAATGTTTGACCCATTGTTTTACCATCAAGCATTATAATAGAGTTTGCTGGTATACCACCATCAATTTCACCAACTATCTCATTTAAATATCTTTGCCACCAAAAGTCTGTAACCTTCCAACCTTTTGGCATACGCCTTTGAAGTTTAGCTTTAACTAACTTCACATCCATTGCTTTATCTAAAGCTATAAGCTTATAGTTATCTATAATCTTATTGTAAGCAGCATCAAAATTAGAAACAGAATTAAGAGCTGACTCCATTAAATATAAATAAGCCGCGGTTGCGGGCATAGCATGTTCATATTCGTATTTACCTTGTTTTATATTTCCTTTTGAATCTCTATATTTATTTAGTTTAGGTGAGTGACCTGTAAATTGAGCACCTAATTTATGCCAATGTCCCGTATCATTTGCTGTTAACTTTAAATAAGTACCTATCGTTCTAGTAACAATTTTGTTTTCAGTGTTGTCATTACGTATAGCCTCATTAAATCTAGTCCACATCGCTCTATGTATAGCAGCAACTTTGTTATTCCACTCTTCAATCTTACCATTTTTTATATTAGTTCTTATAGTAGCGTCATCTTTAAATATAGTACTATAAGCTGATATAGAAAAATCTGTTACACCATCTATAGGTTGACCAAAGCTTTCGTCAGGTAAATTTCTTAACTCTTTTAATCTATTTCTAAGATCATTGTATGCCTTAGCTTGTTCTGGGTATTTATATTCATTATTAGCGTTCTTTCTTTTACCATCAGTAGTAGATAAACTTAAGCCATAAGCTTTATTGCTAGCTGTAAATACCGTACTATCAGGACCAAACCAAAAATTTCTAGGCATTAAAGGTAGTAAACTATTTTCTATAGCTTGAATAAATTGTTCTCTACCATTTTCAGTTCTTAAATTAAAAGTAGGATCCATTGCAAAAGCACTAAATAACTTATCTATACCTTTTGTTTCTAACTCAAATAAACTTCGTATATCTAATATTTTAGAACTTTTACTGAACGTCATTTCAGGTCTACCAATACCTATTGTAGCATCTTGTAAACCTACAATATCTCTAGTCTCTTGATTAATAGCAAACGCAGAAGCTTGTTTAACAAAACCTTTTACAGCACCATCATAAGTTCTATTATAAGGCATTAACGAAAGATCTGGGTTAATACCGAATACTCTTAGTATATCTGTATCTGCCATTCTATCAACGTTTAAAGCTTTACCTGCTAAATTAGGTACTCTCATATTGCCATCTACGTAAAGCTCTGTTAATAACTTAGTATTTATACCTATTGATTTTTCTGACTTTGGATTAAAGTTTACTTTAGGAAGGACTGAGCTGATCACTCTTTTTACTGGGGATAAACCTTTTGCCGACTTAGTTCTTTTTATAGCATCAACTATTTTAGTTCTAGCAGATATTGATTCTGGTTTACCCAATGTTTGTTGAGTAGCCATTATAGATTTAGGATCAACACCAAAATGAGTTTTAGATATTATTTCAAAAGGAGCGTATAACATGCCTGTTGGTTTAACATCAGTTCTAACACCAGCCTTTGGATCAACTTGAGCAACCATATCAGCGGCAACATCTTCATATAAAGAATCAGTATCGTAGTTTATATCTTTTAATAAATTTCTTACAGGTGTTGATACAGTAGCTTTATCAAACTTAAAAATCTTTTTAACAAACTCACCTTTAGGTACAACATCGAATAAACCTTTTTTATCTTGAACTTGTTTTGCTATAGAAAGATCCTTTGTGTCAAAAGCAGATTCAGGTTGTGTAGTATCTTCAATTTGCCTTTGCCTCTGCTCACCAGCATATACATCGTCTATCCTATCTTGTTTTGAAGTAACTTCTGCAGATTCTATACCTAATTGCTCTGCTAAACTTTCAGCTCTAAGATTTAATCTGTTACTAATAAAATCATCTATTGTTTGACCTGGCCCAAGATTTTCAGCATTAAACTCGTTAGTAACTAAAGTTCCAGCCATACTAATTAAAGAGTTTTTATACTGATCTTTAGTTACATTTCTCTTAGCATTAGGAGATATTGGATCATATAACCTTTGTGTTATTCTATTTACTATAGGCATAATTTCTTGACCAAATTCAGAGTCAAAGAAAGCTGTATCACCTTTAGCCATATCAATAGGTTCACCTGTTTTAGTTTTAGATAATGTTTCTCTAATCATCTTTCTAGCATCACCGCCAAATCTATCTAACACACCTTGAGTGTTTGATCTAGAAAACTTAATGTCATCTGTAACTTGCACATTAGGATCTGCTGTTGCATCTACAATACCTTCACTTAACTTACCTTTTTGTATACTTCTTTGATATTCTTTAAGAAAATTAAATACATCTTTACCTGTATTAAACTTTATTTTTTTAAAACCTAATGATCTAAGTATAGGTACTATAAAATCTGCCAATGGCCTAAATACACTTTCGCTGTATGTTATTTCTCCAGCTGCTATAGCATCCGATGTTAGCGTGATCCACTCATCGGGATTAGCCTGCATGTAAGCTTTTGAATAATTAGCCGTAACTCTATCTTCTACATATTGCCATTGCTTTTCACCAATTTGAGATTTTAATTGTTCTCTAATATTAACAAAAGCATCGGGGTTATCTACCATATACTTTCTAAGTATACCATGTAGCAATTCGTGATTAGCTACATTTACAGCACCTGTTTCAGCTGCAACAGCTTTGTTAACTATTATTTTATTACCCACTATAAACCCATCTGAGCCAGCCGCTTCTTCTCCGTACTGTTCTCTTATTTGATCTTGAGTTAAAGTGTCATCAACTTCAAGCCCGTATAAAGAAGCGTTTTTCTTAGCAAATTGCAAATTAGAATTATACCTATCCATTATCTTGCCCTCAAGAGCAAATGCAATCGCATCTTTTCTATTTTGCACATCAATATCAACCTCAGAGTTAGCATACTTATTAGTTATCTCTTGTATTTTAGTTTCTACTTGAGCTAACTCTATTTTATTACTAGTATCTTTTATCTGTTCGTATCTAGTTTTTAACTTTATAAGTTCAGCTCTATCATTTACATCTGATATTCTACTGTCTATAGTCTGGTCAACTAACACAGCATTGATTCTATCTGTAACAGCTTGTTCTACCTTTGGTGAGTTCTCTATCTTTATATCTGCCATTATAAAAGCCTCATCATCTAATATTCTTAATACTCTATCAAACTCTCTACCATTAAGCGCTTCACCGTTTACGGTATATTTTGGATTTTTACCTCCAGTAAAAACTGTTTTAGCTATTTTTGCTGAAGTAAATGTTTTATCAGCAACACCTTCCATTAATATTTCATACATATTAGTTTCTTGTCCTGCAGCCTTTTGCCCAACATATTCAGATACCATACCTCCACCTGTTTCTACAGCGGCTGTCGTCGCGATACCCGCTAACGCAGTTGCTCCACTAAATCTACTCCTAGCCATCTTTGACGTAACCCCCTTAGTAATAGCGCCTACAGTTAAACCAGTGAAGCCGTCTATCATTGCTATAGAAAGACCTCTTTTATGAGCCCTGTTTGTTAGATCATCATATAAAACCTCGTCATTCGCTACTCTTACATACCACTCAAGCCTTTCTTCATCCGTGGTATCAGCCCATTGTTTTCCTTGGTTCTCATAAGCAATATCGTATTGCTCTTGCACTAACTCTAAGGTAGTCATCGCTGCTTCGTTAGCGTAACTCGTTGTCGCATAAGCCCCTGTCAACGCCGTCCATCCAGCGCCTAACATTTTACCTTTACCACCTGGAATTTTAGTTAAAAGTTTATTAATACCTTTTGCTGATAAATAACCACCAGCACCCCCAGCTGCAGTTCTTAGTTTGTTGTCCCAAGCACTACCCAATATCAAAGCGTTTGATTGAGCGTTAGCTATCAACATTGTTTCAGGATTTTCTGCCCAAGCTTTCATGAACCCTAAGACAGGCCCGTTCTCCTCGACTAACTCCCCGTACCTTTTGTGGTGTTGCATTAGCAACTCGCTTTGACCAGACTTTTCTAACTCTCTATAATTTTTAATTAAGTCATCAAACTCCTCTTGTGACATATCTTTACCTTTCACAAAATACTTATATGCCGTGTCAATTTCACTACCCTCACTTAAACCTTGATGTACCGCGTTTACATACTCATTTACAAGCCTAGTTGATCTATTATCACCAAGAACCTCTGTTAGCCAGTTCTGCTTTTCTTCAGGTATAGCTATAGCATCAGGATTTCCTTTTTCGAAAGCCTCTACATCTTGTTTGTTTACCTTTACAAGTTTATCGTTAAGGTCGTATTCTACTAAATCCGAAGAAGTACTTTCCGAAGATGATTCCGTATCTTCTGTTTTTATCATTGTTGGTAATTGAGGCTGACCCGCCTCTTGCGACTTTCCCGGCGACTCCAGGTTTACTTGTTGTTCTTGTTCACGCTCTTTCATTTTCTTTTTTATGTCGTACTCGTCAGCGTCAAACTCTCTAGGATCTTTAGGCCTAGCATCTGGATTTCCTTTTAAGAAGGCACCCACATCTTCTTTTGCTACTTTAATGGACTTGCCATTTAATATAAATTCTATCATACTGTTTCGTTAGTTACCCGTGTTAATATTTATTTGTTTGGATCAACCCATACTCCGTCATCGTTAATTGATCCTATTTCAAGATCTTCGTTAGTAACGGTTGGGGTGTTTTGTTGGTCTTGCTTTAGGTTTGATGGTATATTTTTCATGTGCTCTCTAGCTGCATACAAAGTAAAATAATTTGTAAGCATTCCTTTAAGCATTTTTTCGTCACCCATTATCTTAGTAGTAATAGCATTAGCATCTTCAGCAGTTACCTTACCATCACCAGGTGTTGGATCCAGTTTCTTAACCATATCATCAGATAAACCTAATTGCTTATAATCCATTGATTTAAGCTTCTCATTTAAATCATCCTTGAACGATGTATCACCCACAACTTTTTGGTTTGCTAATTTATAAGGATCTGTATTATTAACCATTTTCCCATACTGGTCTTTTGCTTTATCGTAGTTGAACTTTACATCATCACCTTGTTTTAAGTTTTTCGCAGCCTCCGCGTCTGCTATAAAACTATTAGTTAAAGTTTTAGACGTCTCTTGGTCTTTAGCTTTACTTTTAACATGGTTTTTAATTTCATCCATTGTTACAAACTGTTTTTTGTCTGCTAGTAATTCCTCAGCTTGATTAGGATCTAAGTATTCTCTTTTACCTGTTTGAGAATCTATATGTAATACTTTTTTCCCTGATTTTTCAGCCTCCCTTATCCAAAATAACTTAGAGTTTCTTTCAAACTTAGCGTAACCCTCTGCGTTATTTTCGTATTTGTTACCGAACTTATCTGTTTTTGTTTTACCGTCTTCTGACACAGAAAATCTTTCGTCTTCCCAAGCGGCTTTATAACTTTTTAAAGCAGGGTTACCATCCTCACCTTCAACAACAAACTCTTGTAAAGCCGCGTTATTTAAAGAATAACCTGGTCTACCATTTTCATCTTTAGTAGGTTCGATATCTCCTTTAACTATATCTTCAATAACTCCTTGAGTATCCCCTAGTTCTATCTCATTATTTTCATCTGACACTACATCTGCTATTTCCTCTCTATCAGCTTCATTTTTTTTAAAGTCCTCAGCTTCTTCTAATGTTTCTCTTTCGAAATCCATTCTTTCTTTTTTATTAAGGTATACGTAAGCACCTCTTCTTCTTTTAAGCTTCTTATATAATGCGTTATACTCATCATCAGTTAAACCCTCTTTGCTTAACTGTGTCTTCATTATATCATTAAATTCTTTATTCCTTCTCTGTATAGTAACTTTCATACCATCAGATATATGTTTAGCTACGCTAGTAGCTGCTTTAGACGCCATTAAGTCACCAGACTTAGCCGTAGTCTTTGCTCTTGCCACTTGACTAGCACCATGAACTAACATGTTCCCTGTTGCTGCTTTTTCTTGTTTTATTTCTTCTGCCATATTATTTTATTTATTGTCCAAATCCAGCAAACATATCCACTGCGCCTGTTATACCACCTGTTATTGCATCCATTTTAGCTTGCTTAGCCTGTGCTACAGCCGTTTGATCTGCCGCGGATTTTTGTTGAGCCATACCAAATAATGTTTCTGTTTGTTCTTTTTTAAGGCCCCTTGAGTATACATCACCCTCTCTTTCAATATTTTGTATTTGTCCTGCCTCTCTTGCTTTCAGCATTTGGTTTTGCTGTTCTTGTCTACCAATATCCGCAGAAGCCTGTTGTGATGCTAACTGCCCTGATTGAGCCATTTGTTGTGCTAACGCTGCTACACCACTACCACCAGCAGCACCTTTTAAAGAATCTAGTATATTAGCTTGACTTTGTTGAAACTGTTCCTTTTGGAACTGAGACTGCTTCTGGTTAATAGTTAAATCTTCCATCGTGTTTTCCATATTAAGATATGGATTACTTGTATCTAAACTTCTATAAGCCTCCTCTTGTCTTTCTCTTTCTCTGTCAGAAGCCTCAGCTCTTTTTTTAGCTTTTCTTTCAGCCTTCCTAGCTTTTCTAAAACCTATAACACTACTAGCTAAAGACATACCTATACCTAATGGTGTTGCAGCATGCTCCATAAAGCCAGACAAACCGCCTAACGGACCACCTCCTCCACCACCAGTACCACCGCTACCGCCTCCGGGTATCTTCCAATTAAAACCTTTACCCGCGGTTTGTGCCATGTTCCCCATGTTCCCCATCTTGCTAAAAAAACTTTGGCCTTGTTGACCTTGCATATTTTGAAAATTAGACGCAAATGCGTTTGGATCAAATCCACTACTCTGCTCTTGTGGCACATCACCTATATTCCAATTGAAATTAGGAAGTTGTACTTTTAAAGGGTTATTGTTATTGCTCATATTAAATAATTTACTATATTATAATTACATTTATTACTCTTTATTTACACTATTTGCTACTTTCTTCTATTTCACACGCAGACTCATGCAACTCGGCTCGTTTTGTAGAATTGTTTTTAAATTTTGCTTTAGCGTAGTACCCAACAATAGAGCCTACTTCTACTATATTATTTTTACTAAAAAATACAAAATCATTTGTTGTAACAAATTCCGCAAACTCTCCTTCAATTTCTATAGTTAAAGTGGTTGTTGTAGAACCTATTGTTATGGATTCTATTGTACCTATTAAATTTGTTTGCCCTGCCACTGTAAATTCAGCTGACGCAAAGGTATTTACAAAATAAGCTACATCTCCTTCTTTACAAGAGATGTTTATTGGTGAATTAAATGCTAAGTCTAATGTTGGCATATCGTGTTATTTAACTGTATGTTACTATGTTATCCATGTTAATATTAATTACTGTGTCAGTGGTACCATATATTATATTTAATTCTATTGTTATTACATAACTTGACGTACCACTACCAGAAACATTTGCAATGTTACCAGATATTCTAGCGTCGCCACTAGCAACAACAAAATCTGAAAACGCTGGGTGACCTGCTCTACTTGTAATTGTTCTGTTTGTTAATGTATACGTAAGTAATATTCTTCTAGAACCTTCATTTAATCTACTACCATAACCTACTGAATATGTAGCTCCAGGTGATGCGCTATTTATTCTAACTGAACCATCAGTTGTTGTTGCATTAAACGTAGCAACTGTACCAATAGTTTGAGTTTTAGTATAAGTTGGATAAGTAGCATTGATACTTGGCCCTTTAGTACCGGTTGTTTCTAAATTAAGTTTGTAGTTCGCTCCTCTTCTAAATGACACTTTTTTATTATCCGCTAGCGTTATTATACTTGACAGCGTGCAAACATAAGTACTATCTATAGATATAACTTTTATAGTTTCACCATCATTAATTTTTTTTCCTTTAGTATCAGTAGCAACAAACTCATCTCCTACAGCTACACCAGTTAAACTATCAAAAGTAATTTGACTAACGTTTGTTTTAGAGCCATTTAAAGCTGTATTAAGAACAACTTTTGTTCCTGGAAAATTTTGACGAAAACCATAAAAACCTTTTCTATTAAGTTTAGCAGATTTAACATCCTTAACTCCAGATGGCAAAACACTTGTAGCATTTGGACCACTTATTATAGAAACATCATTATCGTCTAATACGCTAAATTCAAATGGTGTGTTTGGTGAACCATATATTTTAATAAGTCTTTCGCACCCTGATAGTGGTATTCTTGAAGATCCCGTAATAATTCTTTTTATAGTGTTTGTAGAAGTTACATCTGGTATTTTACTTACAAGATAATTTAAATCAACAATAGCGTTATCAATTACGGATATCTCTCTTTCTATTTTGCATGCTAAATTATAAATATTAACAGTATCTGTTTCTTCAATAAAAACCTTTAAACCATCTATATTACTTTTTAAAGCAACGCCAGGTTTATTTAATAATGTATAACTAGAATTAGGTGCTAGTGATATCGTAGCGATTGTTACCAATTTGTTAAGAGGCATAGTAGCTGATAAAGTATAAGTAACAACCTCATTGATTGTACCAGTATCCGCTCTAGATAAAGATGTCGACGTTGTATAGTTCTTAGTAACATGGCCATCTGTGATAGTTGTATTACCAGCAATCCTTCTACTACTTTTAACTCTAAACTTCTGAGGCACAGCCACACCAGTAATACTATAAGTAGTATTATTTTTTGTTTTAGCTACAACTTTTAAACTTAAATTAGATGATGTTATTAATGCCATAATTATTATATGCTTGTTGGATATACGTTAATAAATATTTTATTTTTTCTGATTAATCTTATTCCCATCCATTCAAATTCCCAACCATTTGGAGCGTACCTATCAAAAGATAATCCAGATCTAAAAGGTATAGTTAATTTTACAGCCTTTGTATCTGTATCACCATTAGAGTCAACCCCTTGAGTTATACTAATATTATTAATATCTAAATCACTTTCATTTATAGATTCGTTTGAGATTTTATAACTCATTACACCAGGGAGATTATTGGTGTCAATATAAGTGCTTGGTGTATTGTAGTTTGCATTTCCCGTGAAAGGCGAAAGTTGTGGAGGATTTATTAATGTAATAATTTTGTGAACATCTACAAAACTTGCATCAGCAATTAAATCAAAGTTAGGATTAGGACCAATTGATATGTACCATGAAATAGAACTAGGTATTATAGAGCCCCCGGGTTCTACAGTAGGTGACTCTTCTAAAGATGTGTATGTTAACGTCCCTGGAGTGCTTTGAACCTCCCATCTCTGCCTCCATTTATTGCTAGACCCTTGTTGCGCACTGCTTAGCAAGCAATTATTTTCATTAGGATGGAAAAAATAAGGGTTATTAATAACATTACTAAAGCTTCCAGATGCTATGTTTGTAATTAGTAATTGACCAGCTAAAGTTGAAATAACATTTGGCGCATCTGTTGCAGCGGGTTCATAAAACAGCGCATCATTTTCACCTAATATATAACTACTATACCAAGTTGGTTGGTACGCGTCTATAGAGCTTTCCCAGCACATATAATCAACACCCATTTGCGAGACTTCTGCTTGTTGCCAAGTACCAAGATAATCATAAACTGGTGGCCACATTCCATTAATCCCTGAACCGTTCTTATAATCAAGACTAGTCATAGCGTTGTGGTTACTAGAGGCGTAATATTCACTGTCATAGTAGTTAGCAAAAAAAATATTATAATCTCCCCCTTGAGCGTTTGAAGTACCTAGATCACCAGGTGGGTTTGTTACTATACATTCACTTGTGTAAACATTAACAGTGTCTTCTTGATCACCTGGGCCTGGAGGATTATCAGGTTCAGGTGGTGGAGGTGGAGGTGGTAATGGCTCGCATAGCACAGCTTCTCCTTGTAAATCTAGTTTAATAAGGTGATCATTATCTGGCATTGCAAATGCAGGGTTAATATGAATTTCAATTATAATTGAGTTTTCACAGCTAAACCAGTTAATACCTAAAGAATCGTAAACTTGTACAATCAAAACAGAATCACTTATTCCAGATGCTTCATCAGGAAACCAATATTGAGACGTGCCATTAGGGTGCGTTGTGGTGTTATTTAAGTTTTCCTCATCTTCGTTTACCAAACCCCAGCTACCAGGAGTAGATACATCTAACATGGTTCTATCAATTCTATATCCAGGCAATGGCTTTACTGCCAAATACTTAATACTCGGAGTACCAATGCTACCGCCTGCATTAGTTTCAAGAAATCCAGTTGGTGGTGCTTGTATTTCTAGTAAGTTATCACCACTGATCATGTCACCCGCAAACTCTTCTGCGGTATATTCTATTACTGGTGCACAATTTGTTAAAGTAGACATAATTATAAGTTTTGATTTTAATTTCCTTCGATTGAATTTTTAATTGTGAGTGTATTTGTTGTCGGCTCTATTGGTGTTGGATCATCTGGTGTTGGATCTGGAGTTGGATCTGGAGTTGGATCTGGAGTTGGGTCTGGATCTTCTGGTAAAGTTATTACAGTAGGAGATCCAATACCTTGCACTGTAAACTCACTTGTATCTAAGTTGTCTAAAGTAGTTTGTGTTCCAGTTATTTTATTAAACCATTTATTTTCTTTATCAACAAACCACGTTATACTCCCATCTTGTAAATCAGTTTGTATGTTAGATACCCACCATCCTTTTTTGCCAATTAAGTTATTATATTCACCATCCGTGTAATTAGTATTACCTACTGTTTGTGAAGTAAATTGATCTATTCTTGCTTGAGAGCCCTCGTAGTTCATAGCTTTAAAAGATTTAACCTGACCCGGAACATCGTTAAACATAATTGTTAATGTTGAATGTGCACTAGTTGATAGTGTAGTTGCCCCATAAAATAAATTTCTATTATTTACCTCACCATCATTACCAAGCGTATCTTTATAATGTTCGTATATAGTACCGTTTTTAGTTGTAAAGTATTTACCCATCACAGAAACACCTTGATCTGGAACAAATGATTTAAAACTAACCCAACCTTTAGATCCTTCGTTAAATGATATTGTTTTTTCGTTATTTATACTTAAATTATATTCGCCATTGACTTTATCAAAATTACCAAGTAATTTTGTACCGTAGCCCGTAGAACCCACAATGTTATCTTTAAACCAAGTTCTCATACCAACATTAGATATCGGCGTTAACCCATCCATAGACAACCTTAATACAGCACCTCTCTGCGAGTCAGTAAAGTATATTCTGTATTGATCAAAAGCTAATGACTCTGGATTTTTTGATATACCGTAATCACCTTTAAACGTAGATACGTTCCCTAGTACTCTATCTGTTGCTACTATATTTGGATCATTATCAGCCATAAAAACAGCCTCTTTATTAGCTTGAACTTGCAATATTCTATCTTCACAAAAAGCCACAACATCAGAATCCCTTGTTTTTAATGCCTGCACGGTACCGTATTCAGGGTTTAAATCTTTCAAAATTTTCTCACCCATGTTAAATTCGTTAAGATCATTAACACCCGACGTGGTATTATACAATCCTGAAAAAATTAAACTGCTTGATCTTTCTTCTTTTCCATATTCATTTAAAGTTGTGGACACCCTAACGCCGTTATCTATTTGAGGAGCATTGAAATCATCTCGTATTCTGTCTGATTCCACGCCATTACCAAATGAATAACAGTTATGCCAACCAAGTGTTACTTCATATTTGTAAACGTTTTTATCTACCCAATAATATCCCGTTGGATCAGATAGTGTAGCACCTGTTAATGACTCAGGTACAATGCCTAAACTAAAGAAATCATATATATTTAATGTAGCAGTTGTCCCATCCCAAGATATAAATAATCCTGATGGCAGTAATGGATGAGTTATGTTCATTCCGTTTGTTACACCCGTTGTACTAGATAGTGTTATAACACCACCACCGGTATGTGTTATATTTACAGTGTACGAATCTTGAGGTGTGTAAGTACAATTCTCACCACCAGTTGGGGCAACATAATATCCCTCAACTAAACTTCTTGTTTGTAATCCACTTTTATGCTCAAATACTATAGTGTCACCTATACCTATATTATCTTTATGTAAATCAATCCAATCATATCCTACTGTGTCACTAACATCAATGTTTTTAGATATTACTTTTATTATAGATTCTTCTTCTAAATATTCCACTCCACCAACTTTTATATCCGAATAACCCCAACCAGTGAGCGCACCAGTTTCTAAATTAATAACATCTATAACGCCAGTTGTTATATTAAATCTTTCAATAAACACTCTAGATTTTAATGGAGCATATGATAATGTGTTACCTTCTTTTAACTTTATAGGTAATGCGTGAGTAGCTTCATAATACAGATCTAATCCTACGTTTTCTTTTGGTTCAGTTTCCCATACAGATCTGTCTTCTTCTATTTCAACTTCTTTACCACCAACAATTACACCGGGCTGTAATATTGATATTGTTATACCACCTTGCCCAGTACCATCATGTTTTGCCCAACCTCTAGGATCAAATTCGTACGGATCTATACCTTTGTTACTAACTAAACCAGTTGTTGTATCTACTCTTCTGAACTCAAATCTGATAGATTCTCTAGCACAATTATTTGGTGAATCATAATCACTACCTCCAAATAATCCACCATCAGTTTCACACTGATAACAAATTTTATGAAATCTATGATTACAGAATCCACCACCATTATTAACCATACCAACATTCACCATAGCATCTGGATCAAAAAGTTGTGGTTCCACCGCATCTATTCCTCCTGGCGTAAAAACAGCTGCTAAACCATTCCAACAATTTTGTGGATTTTGACCATTTTCATCAACACATCTGGCGTTTTCCCCTGCAAATTTGACTTGAGGACTATACTCATCAGCGTCAATAACGCCAGCGTCTTCACCACTACTTTGAAAAGATAAAAGACTATAAGCATAAAAACCGCCTGATCTATTATCCTCGTCTCCACACCCAAGTTCTTGTGAACCTTGATCAATACCAGATTGATAACCTGCCCACCCAAAAATACCTAAACCTCCAGGGGCGTAACCCATCCAACCAAAATTTCTACTTGCCTGTGGTTTAGACTTTTGAACAGGTATACTAATATTACTATCGTCAGGATGTTCAACTACAACTCTATACACATGTGGCTTACCATCCGGAAAGTCTGGATCTGACATGTTACTTTTATCTTCTTTAAATTCAAAGTACGTACCGCTAGCTGAGTCTCCAGCAAAAAAGCCGTAAATAGCGCCAGCTTCAGCGTTACCAGAGTCTGCTGCCCAACCACCGTTTCTACTAAGCACCATTCTACCTAAAGTTCCTTCTTCAGCGTGTCCTTGATCTAAAGCCGTTGGTTTATAATTATAAATAGCAACACCATTGTCATCAGCAGCAATACCTTCCGCTGGGCCGTCATTGGTAATAACAGTAGGATCTGAATAATATCCGTTATTGTTACCCGCAAGCTGTCCTTGCTCTTGAGTGGTATAAATATCTGTTCCATATTCCATTAAGTGAAATTGGTTAGCGCGAGCCCCATCTAAATATACCTCATGTTTATTAGCTAATCCCTGTGTATCTGTATTGCTGTAATCCCCAGCTGATCTATGAAATCGTCTATATGTAGCCCAAAAATCAAAAGTAACATCTCCATAATTTACCGTACCAACTGTCGAAGCTGATTCTGTGTAGTCATCACCCGGTGCGTTAGCAATAGGGCCACCGTCACCAAGCGCTACGTGACTACAACCTAATGCAAAAAAGTTCGCTTGTCTGGAATCGTATTTTATATTACCTGAATCGCCAGCGGTACCACTTGGATAATCCCCCGTTGTTGGTGTGCCAGCATCCCAATAACCAACGTAAGGCTCTGTTGTACTCATTCTGTTAAAACCCCACCACTCTGATGGTTTTGTTGGGTCTACCAAATTTATATCACCCACATCAAATGCACCTGTACTAGGGTCTCCCATAATACCTCTAGAGCCAAAAATATCAGGCAAACCTTCGTTTACACTTGTTGAAAACGGCCCTGATTTTGCTGGATTAAATTGCTGTGAATCAACATAATTTAATGTAAATAAATCTATTTCATTATATGTTATTTCGCTATCAGATGTTATTTCTATCATCTCTTCAGTTGTTGTATCTTTTTCTATTAATACAAAAAATCTACCGTCGAATTCAGGTTTATTTTCTACAACTTCCTCTTTAAACTCAAAATAGTATTGTAAACATTGAACATTACAGTCACCATCTATAGCATACCCAGCGTCTGCAAATCTATCAACCATATCAGCTGAACCTAAAAATGAATCTTCATATATAACAACACCTCTTTCCTCATCAACACCATCTTCACCTGGCTTAACGTAATGATGCGTTACTTTTTTCCAGTCACCACTTGTTAGTTGATTAAATACAGCACCAGTACTAGGATTTTCTGTTCTACCAACAACTCTAACGTATAGTTGTCCTTTTCTATTTTCTCCATAAAAATTTAAGAAGCCCTCCCAATAAGCAGGCGCTACTTCTATTCTATTATTAGTTGGTGAAGTTAAAAGAAAAGGTTCGTTTATTTGAGGATCAGCAGCACCAATAGGAGAATTACCATCAGCATCAGTAGGGTTATCTGTTATATTAACTAATCCTAAGTTTCTAACATCCGTCTTAATAAAATCAGGTGCTTCATTTTGAATATCTATTATCTTATATCTAGCTTTATCTAGTATAGCATCATCACTTCCATGAGCTTTTTTTAAATATAAATAAGTTTCAAGGTCCACTTTATTTCTATCAGCTGATGGAAAAGATAGCCACATATTATTTTCTTTTCTTGCTCTATACCATCTATCTAATACTAAATTATAATACTCATCACTGGTTTCTTTTACGTAATACTTTACATATTCCATCCAAGTCATACTTGATGGATCTCCTACAGGTAAACCTGGTTTATCCCATACTTGTTTAACTGATATTTTATTCTCCATGGCACATAAACTTTTTGGTACTGAAAGATCATCAGTTGCAGCAATATACTCCGTGCCTAGCATACCAGCTGTTGATGTTATTTTATTTGAAGCAATAACAGGTGTTTCTCTTCCGTAAATATCACCAAACACCATGCCAACTTTATATTCTCTAATTGTTTTAACAGATCTTTTTGGTTGACTGTTAATTGCTTCACTATTAATCTCTTGATTTAAGCCAACTGGATATTTAATATCAAATCCTTGAGCAAAATTACCGTATAATATTCTGCTACCAGTTATTTCTTGAGCTAAAGCATATCTAGGAACATTATCAAAAGTTCTTAAAGTTTGGTTAGCAGGCATTACTCTATGTATAATTTCTGATTTTATTTCTAGCGCTCCAGTATCTATTGAAGATTGAGTTGAGTTATTGGGATTTAAAACACCGTTTGGTGTAAACAGTTCCCATTCACCATCTCTTATTTTTTTAATATTTTTTATAGTATAAATATTTGGTGATTCTGTAGACTTATAAAGTATTTCAATGTCAGTTATATCTAAAGCTCTATCTGTGTAATATGGTATAAAATCTTTTATTACTAATTTTGTTATAGTATTAGTCATACCTAAATTATAACCTTTTATCGGATCATAATCAAATAACCCAGGGTCAAACGCTAGTTCTGACCAAGGAGAAAATGCAGAATATTCCCCATCTTCATATTTGTATCTATAACCAAATCTTGGAAATTTTAATTCAAATTTAGAGTCCTCTATGTTAGCTAAAGAAAACGACCAAGTTTTCATTTCATTACCAGGTTGGAAATTTGGTTCTTTTACTACTTTAACTTTTATAAGATTTGTTGGTGAATCTACAACTACACCACCACTAACAAATCCTAAAAATTCAATTTTAAATATTACTGGTGTAAAACCAACTTCCGCATCTTCTTGTTTAACAGTAAACACATCACCTACTTGAAATGGCACATCACTTAATGGTGGTTCAGTGGTACCATAAGAAATCTCAGTTCCATCTTCTGCTGATGTTACACCTATATATCTTAGGTCTCCAACGTTTAGCTCATCTAATCCAGAATATGTCCATAGATTAAATTCATCATCATCTCCATCACCATCAATATCTCCTAATTGGAAAAAATCATCCAGTAAAAATTCTAATTCTGCGCTGTCTCTAACTTCAGCATGTACTGTAGGTGGAGTTTTAGGCGCTGGCTTTAATACTGTTATATGTTTTTCTAATAGATCACTATTTAAATTAGTTAACTCTAAAGATCCAGCGTCTTGCAGTTCTTCTGTATTTGGGTTAGTTATAAATAATTTAGTATGTGATGTTCCATTAGTATTGGTACCTTCTTTGCATCTATCAATATTTATTTTTTTAGGTTCAGTCTCACCATCTGTCCAAAATAATAAATTATCTATTATATTAATTCCGTTTATTAATTGCTTTTTAGAAAAATTTAAAGCTCTAGGGTGAGTAAATCTAGCATGAGTAAAGTCAGCCCATGTAGCATCAGCAGTATTTATTTGATCGTATAAATGTATTGTATTACCATCTATTTTTTTAATTTTAACTTTAACGTTATTAGTAAGTAAAGTTGATTCGTAGAAAAGTATTTCCATACCTTCCCTTATTTTTGCTGAAAGATTAGACGTAACACTAATTGTTGTTATAGTACCAGTTGGTGGAGCTGCCCAGAAATAAAAATCAGAAGAAGCATCTGTGCTAATAAGCGTTTGTAATCCCCATCTATCTACTACAACTGGGGTGTTTGAACTAGTTGATGCGCTATGTTCTATTATAGTATCTATCTTAACTATCTCATTAGACAGTAACATATCACCTGCTAAAAACTTATCTGATGTAAAAAAGAAATAAGCTGAATCAGTTTTTTCATGCTCTATAGAACCTATACACGTAAAATCAGTATCAATAAAGCTAGTATCTATAGGCAATTCTCCAGTAGCAGTACCCACACTAACGTTACCTTGTAGATTCTGTACAACGCCAGCGTCACCTACTCCGTCACCTTCACCAGTAGTAGTTCTAATTTGAATATTGTTTGCGTCTCTATACTGACCTGAAGGAACTAATCTCTCATCAAGATCTTTATTCATCTTTCCAGCTGTAAAACCATGCTTAATTTCTCCCATAATTTTATTTTATTTGTTTGCCCATACCTCTAAGTACTTGAGTAAACTCTTCTATTTTAATATTTGATAATCTTATTTTTGCTTTTCTGGTCTCAGCAAATCTTTCTTTTTTAAATCTTTGTACTAAATATTCTGGTATATTAGATCTTGTAGACAATACGCCATATGCTATATGCTTGTAACAAGCTTCTTCACAGAATTTATGAACAACCATTTCTGAATCATCTCCTAATCCATCACTTACGTAATGTAATGTTACTGTTATGCCAGCTAAAGAAGATCCAAACTTAATTAATCCTCTTAAATTATCTATGAAATAAGAACCATTCATTTGAGCATGGCTAGGGTCTAAGCCATATCTTCTACCTTGAGGAGATATCTCAACGTCGTTTACATAATTAATATCGTATAACTGATAGTTAGTTGGAGTGTCACTTTGAAAATTAGCGGCGGTGTTACTTGGTACTTGCTCTGTAACGTTGTCAGAGGGACCAACATTATCTTGAGTTAAGGTAAAGGCCCAACCATTAGTATTTAACGCGTCTGTGGCAGCGGGAGCATCAGATTGACTATAAAGACCCTCATTAACAGTAGCGCCAGAAGTTGGTAAATCATCCACGTGTGTTACAACTAAATTATCCCCAAGTAATTCTGTAGTAAATCTTCCAGTGTCATCAATAGCAGCTTTTAAAACTTCTAAAATTTGACCTTCGTTCATACCAACTGTATATGTCACCGTAAATCTAGGACCATCAAGCGATGAAAGCGGATTAGTACCGTCTTCCATATCATTATCAGAGTCAAATATAAAATACATATAGCCAAGAGTTCCAGCTCCTGTTTTATACCATAAACTTAAATAATCACCATCAGCGACAATAGCACCTGAGTATGTTGTTATAGCGCCATCTGTGTATACGTCATTAGGAACTGTTATTGTATACTTTCTTTTTATAGTACCAAAATCATAAGTACCATCAGTATTTTGAGTAACAGCAAATGGATCTGAGGTTCTACTAGCTGGGTATAGTGGGTATTCTAAACCATCTTGCCCAACCCTAACTAGCTTTATGTAGTTAACGTAATCTTGAGGAAGTATCATTGATAATGTATTTGGTACTTCTATTTCTTGAGACTTAAAAGATTTAAGAACATCATAAGATAATTCTTGTATAGCCCGCATAGCGTGGAACTGAACGTCTGTTCTATTTATCTTAGATATTATTTTACCCTCACCTACGTATATAAACATAAACGCATCAATAATATTCTGCATAGTAGTAAATTGATAATTACCATAATTAGCAGAGTTATTAGCATTATAATAAGTTGATTGAGTTGTTCCGTTTAGTAATCCCATAATTAGCTATTTTGTTGTTGTTTAGTTAATTGCATATCTTGCATTCCAGCTTGTTGGATTTCCGGTTTTTGAATTGTTACGCCAGCTAACATTAATATTCTTGATACTAAGTTTTCTTCTTCGCCAGCGTGTAATTGAAAGTCTTGAGCGTCTGATGCTGAAGCGTTATATAATGCCTTTTCTCCCGCTACCACATATGTCCACTTAGGTGTTGCTGGCACAGTGTAATAACTTACCTCAAAACCTTCAGAATCATTAACACCATCAGGTGGAACAGTAGTATCCATATTCCAAGTTGTAGCGTCGGCTGGTGGGTAAACTGTTACTGTGTTGGCGTCTTCTCTAACAAAAACAGATCTAACTAAAGTTGCTTTAGTAAGTGGACCTGATTCAGTGTATGCTATTTGTGTTTTATTTAATTGAGATAATCTTGTTCCGTTAGCTCTAGTAACACTAATTATTTTATGTATAGTTGGTAAAGCTAAATTGCCTGCGGCTACAGCTATAGTGGTGTCAACATGAAATGGATGTAATTTTTCTTCTAACATTTCTACTTCATCTGCGTAAAACATTTGATCACTAGGTTTTCTTGTAGATGTTTTAAACCCATGAAAATAATTATCAAATATTTCATTTTGAGCTCTATCTGCGAATAGATTAAATTCTTGAGGTGTTATATAACCTCTTTGTTCTTTATTAGCTAGCGCTAATACTTTTTGATATACATTATCTACGTTTACAGCCATAATTTATTTTTGTTTATAAGGGAACTGATTATTCAGCCACTTTTTCCTTTTATCACATCCACAATCTTTGTGACCAGTGGCTCTCATAGCTAATTCTGTTAAGCTTTTTATACCAGTAGCTCTAGTGAATTTTTGAACAGTATCCCCAAGTCCTTTTGATTTACTCATATTATTATATTTTATACTATATTATAGTTACATAATAAAGCGAAAGGTTAGCACTTAAATAAAAATAGCCACCCAAAATGAGTGGC
>TARA_R110002049_G_scaffold54869_27_pt1 | contig 27343 bp, 21 predicted proteins | sample TARA_R110002049 | Tara Oceans TARA_R110002049 (sample SAMEA4396941) | marine metagenome | biome: Polar Biome; feature: [SRF] surface water layer (ENVO:00010504); material: water (ENVO:00002006), including particulate matter (ENVO:01000060) such as... | depth 5 m
CCAAGGGCGGTGGAGTGCACAGCGATAATTGCCCTGAGACCGGACTCGGGTTCGTCAAAAAAATGTATAGCTTCGTGGTGATCAAATTCCGGATGATCGAATACGCTCATCAATGCCCCCAAGGCGACAGCAGATCCGGGCTAAATATACCCCCGGTCGGACGGAATGTGCTTGCTATTTGTTTTGCCGTGGCCGTGAATACTGCATAATTAATGTTTTCAGAATATAGAAAGTAACTAAATCATGCGTAAATTGGCAATTGATCAAATAGACCGCAAAATTCTTGAGATTCTGCAGAGGGAACCCGGCATCAACGCCACGGCGATCGGTGACCAGATCAGCCTGTCGCAGTCTGCCTGCTGGCGCCGCATCCAGCGCATGCGGGATGAGGGCATTATTCGCGACCAGCCCGTGAAGCTGGACAGGGAGAAAGTCGGCCTGAATACAATGGTCTTCGCGCACGTCAAACTGACCTCACACGGGCGCAGCAACCTCGCCGCCTTTTCCGAAGCCGTGAGCGAGTTTCCCGAGGTGCTCGATTGTTACGTTTTACTTGGCAACGTCGATTTCCTGCTGCGTATTGTGACGCGCGACATCAAGGCCTATGAAATGTTCTTTTTCGAGAAGCTTTCGCAGCTTCCCGGCATTCAGGAGGTCAATTCGAGTATTGTCATGTCGGACGTCAAACATACGACGATATTGCCAATTTAAGCTTGCCAACCGGCCACGAATCCCTATGATTCGCGCTCCTGAAATTCCGGGGCCCTAGTGATGAAGGAAGTGATGTATAACCTGAGCAGTGTTCTGATTGTTGGTATTCTTTGCGTTCTGCTGCTGTTGGCGATCGAAAGTGGCTACCGGCTGGGTCTGCGGCTAAACCGCGGCGCCAATGACTCTATTAAATCGCAGATCAACACCATTCAGGCGTCCCTGCTGGGTGTGCTGGCGCTGTTGCTGGGTTTTACGTTTTCGCTGGCGCTGCAGCGCTACGACAATCGCAGCACGGCCGTAGTGGACGAGGCGAATGCGATCGGCACGACTTATTTACGCGTCGACATGCTGCCCGATTCGGTGCGCGATGAGAGTCGAGCAATCCTCGAAGCGTATGTAAAACTGCGTGCAAGTGCGGGCACCGAGTCACTGGATCACGTAGTGCGGCGCGAAGCACTGTTGCGTGAGTCAGAAGGCTTGCTCGATGCGCTCTGGCAATTGGCCGTGCAGCGGGCGTCATTTGCAACCTACGTGCTGGTACTGCTGATCGTCCTGCTGGTCTTTATCATTATCGACCTGGACCGCCCCCGCCGCGGATTGATCGAGGTTCCGCAGGGCAGCATTATTGCGTTGCACGAGTCGATTGTTCGCGCAGGCCAGCGCTAGTACCTGTGTCCGAAATAACAAAAAGGCGACCCCGGTTGGTGGGGGCCGCCTCTACTGGCATGACAGTGACTAGCGGCTCTTGAGCGCGTCGCGAATCTCGGTCAGCAGAACAACTTCGTCAGAAGGCTTGGCAGGCTCTGCCGGCTTTTCTTCTTCTTTTTTCTTCAAGTTGTTGATGCCCTTTATCAACAGGAACACAGCAAACGCGACAATCAGAAAGCTGAGCACGTTGTTCATGAAGATGCCGTAGTTGATAGTGGCTGCTCCGGCTTCCTGTGCATCAGCCAGGCTTTCGTACTCGCCGCCTGACAGATTAACAAACAGGTTGCTGAAGTCGATGCCACCGATCGCCATGCCGATTGGCGGCATGATGATGTCATCAACGAGTGATTTTACAATCGTGCCAAATGATGCACCGATGATGATGCCGACTGCCATGTCGACAACGTTGCCGCGCATTGCAAAGTCTTTGAATTCCTTGAGCATGTAATTCCCCTGAACGGTTCTGTTTGAAGTTTTTCTATGGTCGCCGGTTGGCTTGGAGAGGATTCTAGTGTGTTCTGCGCTGTTCCGCGAATATAGGGCGTTTGCTCAAACTACCATTTGTCGGGCAAGTCGCCCACGCGTTCAAAGGTTTCACCGATCAGTACGCCGAGTTCCCGCTGCTCACCGGGCTCAAGGAAAATGCCCGGGCGCCCATGCGCAAAGCGGTAGTTGCAAACGACCAGGATGTCGCCGACAGACCAGTCGAGCGGCATGCCGAAGCGGTCATAGATATCCACGAACAGCTTTTTCTCGGCGCGGCTCATGGGCTCATCATTACCGAAGGTCAGCGCCAGCGGGCGCTCCTCAAAAGGCAGGTGCATAACTTGCGGCCAACTGTCGAACCACATGCCGTCGTCGGCGATGCTGCTGTACAGAAGATTGCGATCAAGTGGCGCAAAGTATTCGAATGCCGAAATCCGGTAGCGGGTCTGTAACAGCCGGTTTGGCCCCCATTCGGCCTCGAGACCACGCGAACGCGCCTTGGCAAGCGCCTCGTCAGGGTCGTCAGTCAACATCGATTTCTGCCAGTGGTTGTAGACGCCGATCGGTGCGCGATCCTTGAAATGCTCCCGGTCTGTCAGATTGCGGTGGTAGCAAAGACCGTGTTGCCGCAGTTTCTGGCCGAGCTCTGTCTCGAGCAGGGCATCGGTTGCCCGCACATTGTCGGACACCCAGGTCGCCCCGCGGTCCGGCACTGCTTTGTAACCAAGAAAGCCGAGCATCTTCGTGCTGTGCGAGATGTAGGCCATCTCATGGTGATAGTGCAGCCAGGCTACCAGCGGCGCGCCGACCTCGTAGACATTGGGTTCCAGGTTATCGCGCGGATTGGCACCCCCCTCATAGGTCATTTCGTGTTCGACAACGAGTTTTGCCAGGCGGCGCATCGACTGCAGGTCCGTAACGCCGGTGTTGGTCAGGTGCACAAGGCCGATGTCACTAAAGATCTGGTTCATGCGCCGAGCCAGGGCTGAGTCAACCTGCGGGTCGTGCACATCGGCCGCATATTCACGGCCGTCGATGGCATAGTCGGCCGCGTCGATGGGCGCCGTGCCCGACCACCAGCGTGGCTCGATGACGTCGGGCAAGGGTTGGAAATCTGTCGGGACTGTGCTCACAGGCCTGGGTCCTATCCGTTAATGTTCAACGTTCTGGTCGAATGATGCCGAAAGTTCTGCGCGCTTCAGCCGTGGTTTGTACGCTGCAGCCCATATTCTCAAGGATAATCCTGGCGCGCTCAACAAGCTGGGCATTGCTCGCGAGCACGCCTTTTTCGAGGTACAGGTTGTCCTCCAGGCCGACCCGTACGTGGCCACCGAGCAGGACGGACTGGGCCACGAACGGCATTTCCATGGCCCCGATTGCGAAGCCGGAGAAGTTACAGCCGGCGGGCAATTCATCGACCATGGTCTTGAAAACACCGCTTGTTGCCGGAGCGCCCCAGGGGATGCCAAGGCAAACCTGGAACAGCGGTGGTGCATCAATCAGGCCCTGCTCGATCAGGTGGCGTGCCAGCCAGACCTGGCCCGTATCGAACACCTCGAGTTCGGGCTTGACGCCAATCTCCTGCAGTCTGCGGGCGCCTATCTCGAGCATGTTCTGGCTGGAAACGTACACATAGTTGCCGCCAAGGTAGTTGAACGAGCCACAATCGAGTGAACAGATTTCCGGAAGCAACTCAACGACATGGGCCATGCGCTCATGCTGACCAACGCAGTCGGTATTCGCCGCGAGCTGCAGCGGGTCAGTGTCCGGCCCGAGCCACAGGTCGCCACCCATCCCCGTCGTGAGGTTAATGATCACATCGGTGTCGCTGGCACGGATGCGGTCTACGACCTCGCGGTACAGATCAATGCGGCGGCTGGCGGCCCCGGTGGCCGGGTCTCGCACATGACAATGCACAATCGCAGCGCCGGCTTTCGCTGCATCGATAGCGGCGCTGGCAATTTGCGCAGGCGATTTCGGCAGCTCCGGGTGCTTGCCGGCTGTGTCTCCGGAACCCGTTACTGCACAGGTGATGACGGGTTTTCGATTCATTGACTGGCCTCGAGGCGGGTTCTGGGCAACCGGGTTGGCTATTAAACAGGAACGCGCAGTTTCCCGGAAGTTGCGCCCGACGACAACGCGTAATCAGCGTTGCGGCCGGATTAATGGTCTTAGCGGCAATCGAAGCGGCGTGCAGGCCAGCTAGATTCTTTCGGCAAGTCGCTCAAGGTTCGCCTTGTACTTGCGGCTGAGTTTCAGCTCTTTTTCTGTGCCTAGCTGGAGAAAATACTCGCCATTGCGGTGCGAGCGCATCGAGGTTACGCGCTCTCGATTAACAATTGCCGAGCGGTGTACGCGTACAAACAGTTCGGGGTCCAGCAGTTCCTCGAGGCGCTTCATGGTGCCGCGCATTACATAAGTCTCGCCGTCGGCGTGGATACACATATAGTCCCCGGCCGCGTCAACCCAGTCGATTGCTGTCATGTTCAAGCAGCGGGTCTTGCCGCCGTCACGGATGGCGAGGCGTTCGGGAAACTTCCGGCTACCGCTTGCGCCCTGGTCGAATGCGTCTTCCAGTGAAAGTCGTTCGCCTTTGAGCTCGCACACGAGGTTGAGCAGTTTGTTGCGGTGCTCGAGTGCCGCGCGACTCTCAAGAAGTTGCCGCGCCCGTTCAAGTGCCTCGGCCAGGCGGGAATCGTCTATCGGTTTTAGCAGGTAGTCGAGCGCGTTCGCCTCAAAGGCCTGCAAGGCAAATTCGTTGAATGCCGTTACAAACACCACCGCCGGAATGTCGCTGCCCGACATGCGCTGCAAGACCTCAAAGCCGTCCATGCCCGGCATTTGTATGTCGAGAAAAATCAGGTCGGGTGCCTGCGTGCGAATATGCTCGAGGGCTTCGCGGCCATTGCGGCTCTCGCCACAAACGCTGATATCGGCGTATTTCTGCAGACGAAGTTCCAGCCCGCGCCGGGCGAGTTGCTCGTCGTCGACAATCAGTGTCCTAATCATCGCAATTCTCAGCTATCTGTTTCGTAAGGAATGTTAATTGTGACCACCAGACCGCTGGGTTCGTTCGGTGCGAGCGTGAATGCCTGCTGATCACCGTACAGTTGCTGCAGTCGTTCGCGCGTATTGGCCAGCCCAACGCCGGATGATTTGTGTTCAGCCTTGCACTTGCCAAGCCCCGGTCCCGTGTCCGCGACCTGCAGGATCAGGGTGCCATGATGCACCCGCGCGGAGATCCGCAGTGTGCCGCCTTCCTCGGACGGTGAGATCGCATACTTGATGGCGTTTTCGATCAGCGGCTGCAGGATCAGGCTCGGCACCAGTGCCGGCATGGCGTCGTCGGCAACGTCTTTGCGGATCGTCAGGCGCTCATTGAAGCGGACTTTCTCAATTTCGAGGTAGAGGTCGATCGCTGCGAGTTCGGAGCCAAGCGTCACGCGTTTCTCTGGGTCGTTCTCAAGCGTGTAGCGAAGAAAGTCACTTAGCCGGGTGACGGCCCGGTTGGCCGTATCGTTCGCGCCGTCCAGGATCAGGGTCGAGATGGCGTTCAGTGTGTTGAACAGGAAGTGCGGGTTGAGCTGGTAGCGCAGCATTTTGAGTTGTGCCTGGTGCGCTGCTGCGGTTGCCTTGAGGGTTGCCTGGGTTTGCTCCTGAAGCTGCTGGTAGTACTTGATGCCGAAATAGAGGCCGCTCCAGCATAGCAATATATAGAACGAACCCAGGACCCCGCCGACGTAGTCCATCAGGTGCTCGGGCTGCCAGTTGTGCTTGACCCATTCGTAGTAAAGGTAGTTCTGCAGCCAGCGCCACGCTAGCGCCAGCACGTAGCAGGCAGCCAGCATGCCCAGCGCAAGCCGCAGCATTGAGCCTGACCAGAGTCGCTGATAAAGGGCGCGCATCGGTACCGTGGCGGCGAACCCGGACACGGCGGTTGCCGCGATGACCCACAAATAGGCTTCGGGTTTTTCATGCGCGAGCGCGCCCAGCCAGGCCGCCACGAGGTAGCCTGACCAGCCGGCAAGATTGAGCGCCCAGAAAAGGCGGTTGCGATTGCTGATCAGCGCGGCGAGTTTCACGGGGATGGCCAAAAGAAAGGTAGAGGGCGTTGATTATAGTGTGCCCGAAAGGCGCAAACCTTCAGTTCGACGCTATTGTGGCACGGCTCATCGTAATCACTCTTGCCGCACAGGCCCCAGGCTGGTTGCGCAATTCGCGGCGCAGGGCCTGTCAGCCCGCCGCTTGTTTCGATACCGATTTGTTATAACGGCCAGCGCTTAGATTTAATTGAACAAAATGCCGGCCCAAAAGACGCTTATTCAATAACTTAGGGGTGCCCGGCGGCGACTGCCACCGAAAATGATATGCAAAGTGGTTATTAGATTGCGCCGCCGCCGGCCGTTTTACGCTTACTCGCAGCGACCCAGTTGCTGTTCCGGGCCCGGATTCGGGCTCGACGGGACGCAGAACCGACCCTGGGTTTGCAAAAAAACAACAGTTTAAGTAGCGGTTTTTAAACCAAAGATACACAGCGCCCTGCAATTCGTATCTATTAGGTCACAAAATGTTGAGCTACGTCGGGTGTTCCTATAGGATCACGACTTTCCTATCCGGATTGATTCCTGCGCGCGGGCATATGACGCAAGCAGATAAGCAGCCCAGCATAGGTTCTAGGAACATTAGAATTCCAAATAGCATGAGGGAATAGTTATGTGGACACGTAAACCAGTATCACTTGCGGTTGCGTCGGCACTCGGGGTCTCGTCATTCGGGGCCCTCGGTAATGCTGCGTTCGCCCAGGAAGTGGACGGTGATGAGCCGTTAGAAGAAATTGTAACCACGGGCACACGAATCAAGACTCAGGACGGTTTCGGCCGCACGAGTCCTGTAACGGTGATGACGTCTGACGACATTTCATCACTCGGCCTTACTCGCGTTGAAGACGTATTGAACAGCCTGCCTTCCGTTGAAACAGCATTGCATTCATTCGATGCCAACGGTATTTCAGGTACAGCCTCCATTGACCTGCGTGGCCTTGGTGCTGCTCGTACCCTGGTACTGCTGAACGGTCGTCGTATGCAGCCAGGTGGTGTGCAGGCTACACCGCCAGACGTTAACCAGATCCCGGCTGCAATGATCGAGCGTATTGAAGTGCTGACCGGTGGTGCTTCGGCTACCTACGGTGCTGACGCTGTGTCCGGTGTTGTTAACTTCATCATGCGTCGCGTAAACGGTGTTGAGCTCAGCGTTGGTATGAGTGGCTACCAGCATGACAACGACAGTGACTACCTCCAGCCACTGATGGATGCGAAAAACTTCGACTATCCTACAGGCGGTTCAGGTCTCGGTGGTGAGGCTTACAACATCGATCTCGTTGTGGGTTCCGATTTTGCAGGCGGCCGTGGTAATGCAACGGCGTATGCAACCTGGCGTGAAAACGAAGAGATGCTGCAGGCGGAACGCGATTACTCAAGCTGTGCGCTGAGCAACGACGCTGCGTCTTGCGGTGGTTCTGCGAACGCAATCGTGCCGAACTTCTTTATCTCACCAGCTTCGGGTGGTGTGTCCGATTACAGTCAGTCTCAATTCCTGACGCTGCAGCCCGATGGCTCACTCGCGCCGTACGACGGTTCCAACGTATACAACTACGCGCCGATCAACCACTTCATGCGTCCGGATACGCGCTACTCATTCGGCGCACTGGTTGACTATGACCTGAACGACAACCACACGGTTTATTTCGAAGCCAACTTCGCAACCGACCGTACCGAAGGTCAGATCGCTGAGTCCGGCACGTTCTTCGCCGAAGAGTACTTCCTGCCGCTGGACAATTCACTGTTTCCGCAGGCTTTTCAGGATTCGCTAGTCGATATATTCGGCCCCGGAGTTGACGAGTTTGGCGTTTACGTCGGCAAACGTAATGTCGAAGGCGGCGCACGTGCCAGCCAGTTCGAGCACGATGGCTACCGTATCGTTACCGGCATCAAGGGCGCGATCAACGACAACTGGGACTACGACGCATCGTTCCTGTATGGCTCGACCGCTTCCAGCATGGCGTATATCAATGACTTCTTTGCACCGCGTATCCGCACCGCCGTTGACGGCGACCTGTGTGCCGCGACGGCTGGCTGTATCCCTTACGAAGTGTTCACCTACGAGGGTGTAACTCCGGAACAGGCAGCACCGCTGCTGGGTACGGCAGTGATGGCTGGTCAGACGTCAACCGAAGTCATCAACGCTTACGTAACCGGTGATCTCGGCTGGACGGTACCTTCCGCTGACAGTTCGATCCTGGTTGTTGCAGGTCTTGAGCACCGCGTTGAGAAATACGGCCGTACTTCTGACTCGGTGTTCCAGGACGGTTCATTGCTTGGCCAGGGTGGTCCGACACCTAGCGTAAACGGCAGCTACACGGTTATGGAAGCTTTCGCCGAGGCCAATATCCCGCTTATTTCGGGTGCGCCAGGTGCTGAATCCCTGACCTTGGACCTTGCTTACCGCTACTCTGACTACAACACCAGCGGTGGTGCTGACACCTACCGTGTCGGTCTGGACTGGCAGCCTGTGGACTTGATCCGCATGCGTGCCGGTTTCAACCACGCCGTTCGTGCGCCGAACGTTGCTGAGTTGTTCTCGGCCCAGTCGCTCGGACTCTGGAGTGGTGACGACCCATGTGCGGGCGCAGCACCGGCTTACACGGCCGCGCAGTGTGCCAACACCGGCGTAACCGCTGCTCAGTATGGCAACATCAACGCAAGTCCTGCTGGCCAGTACAACTCAATCACCGGTGGCGATCCGCAGCTCGAGCCTGAGCAGGCTGACACCATTACGGTTGGTTTTGTTATCGATCCGATCGACACGCTGACCATTTCTGTCGACTACTGGAACATTTCGATTGACGACACCATCAGTAACATTGGTGAGCCGACGATTCTGGAACAGTGCGGCCTGTACGGTGTTCTGTGTAACCAGATTACCCGTAACGCTGGCGGCAACCTCTGGCAGGGTACGGCAGGCTATGTTGTCAATACCACGCTGAACATTGGTGAGAACACCTGGGAAGGCATCGACCTCGCTGCCAACTGGGAGATGGACGCCCTGGGCGGTACCTTTGTCACGAACCTGATTGGTACGTACATGCTGACCAAGGAAACCACACCACTGCCGGCCGATCCTGGTTCAGCTTATGACTGTGTCGGTATCGTCAGCACGCGTTGCTTCGCCTCACCGGAATGGCGTCATACAGCATCGGTACGCTACGACTCGAATGAGTGGTGGAGTGTCGAAGGCCGCTGGCGTTATTTCCAGGGTGTTGACTATGATGGCACCACAGACACGATCGCTCAGGACGAAATGTCCAAGTCCCAGAGCTACTTCGATCTGAACGCAGTGTTTGGTTTCATGGAAAACAGCGACGTCACGGTTGGTATCAACAACGTTCTGGATGAAGAGCCACCGATGGTTGGTGGCACCCTGACCACGAACGCGAATACGATTGCCGGCTTCTATGACACGCTGGGTCGTTTCATGTTTGCCAAGGCAACCTTCCGCTTCTAAGCTTTATCGGAAGTTAAGCAGTACCGAAAGCGGGCCTCTGGCCCGCTTTCTTTTTGGGGCGCCCTTTCGGACAATAAGAACGTAGTATTGCCGCGAAACCAGAGGCATTTTTTCAACCATGACGAACGACCCGGACCTGAGCCATGCAATGAGCGCTATTGGCCGGCGGCAGTTTGATGAGGCGGCAGCCTTATTGTCCGAGCTGCTCGTCCGTCAGCCCGGTAACGTGCGCGCGCGGTGGCTGCTGATACAAACGCTTGAGAGCCAGCAGCAAACTGACAGTGCGCGTGAGCAGCTACGCCTGCTGCTGAATCACGTTGGCAAAGACCTACCTGCCATCGACCGGATTGCCGAACACATGTGGCGCCGGCGGTATGCGTTGAGTCCCGTGCTTCGAGCGTATGAGAAATACCTTAAGAAACGACCCGAGTCCTCGAGCGCCGCTTTTAATTTTGCTTACTACCTAAGCAGGGATGCACAGTTTGAGGCGGCAATTCGCCAGTACAAGCGCGCATTGGCAAGCGGCATCAGTGCGCCTGAAGAGGTGCATCTAAATATTGCCAACATCTACATGGACCATCTGCTGGATCACGGCCGGGCCCGCGCCCATTTCGAAAAAGCGTTGGCGCTGAAACCCGACTACGCCAGCGCCTTCTACAATCTTGGCAACCTGGCGGAACAGGAAGGCAAGCGCGACGAGGCGCGTGAGAATTTCGAAAAATGCCTGCAGGCTGACCCCGCCAACGAGTCTGCACTTGCACGGCTTGCCGATACGAAAAAGTTTACGAGTGGCGCTGACTCTCTGTTAACGAGGCTGGCGGCAGCAGCGCGCGACAGCAGCAACCCAGACATACATTTTGCCTTCGGCAAGGCCTGTGAGCAGTTGGGTAACTACGCGCCTGCATGGCAGCACTTCTCGCAGGGCAATGCGCTGGACGCACGTGCGCTACCCGCTTACCGGCCTGAAGTTGCGCGTCAGGGTGTCGAGCGCATCATGGCGCAGTATGACGCCGAGTGGCTCGGCCAGTTTGCCGGCGAATCGACGGATCCGGTTTTTATCTGCGGCATGTTTCGCAGCGGCTCAACCTTGCTGGAACAGATGTTGGCGGCGCATCCTGCATTTTTCGCTGGCGGTGAAAGTGAGTTTTTCCCGCGTCTTGTGGCGCGCGAACTGCCAGCCTATCCAGACGGCGTAGCGTCGATTACGCACGAAAAAATTCGTGCCTGGAGGCGGCAGCACGCCACGCTTGGCGAACGGCTGGTTGCGGGATCCGCTCGCCTCACCGATAAACGGCCCGATAACTTTCTGTACGCAGGATTAATCAAGGCAGTGTTGCCAGCGGCCAGGTTTGTTATTACCGAACGTGATTGGCGCGACGTGGCTACCTCTGTTTATTCCGTGCGGCTCGGGGCCGGGCAGGCGTATGCAACGGATCTTGTAAACATTCGGCATTACATTGACCTGCAAACGGAATTGGTGAATCACTGGGCCAGCCTGCTCGGACCTGACTTGCTACGAATTCGCTATGAAGACCTGGTGCAGCAACCGAGAGCGACAATGACGAGGCTGCTGGAATGGCTTGGCGAAGAACGGAGCGAGCGTTGCCTGTCATTTCATACGCTCACCAATAGCGTAAAAACCGCAAGCGTCTGGCAGGTTCGTGAGCCTTTGCATGCCAGGTCGATCGGCCGCTGGCAGCACTATCGGCAGGCATTTGCCGCGGCCTTCGGTGACGACCTTGACGACTAAGGCTGCTCGGCCGGCAAACAGTAGCAGTGCCCGACTGCGCCTAATCGGGGCTTGTTGCCGGGTCCAGCTGAATTCCTTCGATGCCAGCGCCTTCAACCGGTACGGCGCCAAAGTCGGTGTCCGGGTCAAGCTCTTCGCGCGGCTTGTCTTTTTTCCAGATCACCTCCAGCGTTGCGGTCCGGAATCCGCCGAAAATGGACTTGTGGTTGCTCTTGTACGAATCGATCAGCGCAGAAGGGTTGTTTGCAAGGCTGCCACCAACCCGGTGTTCGGTGCCGCCCATATCCGTAACAGTCCAGTCGTAAATATTAGCCTGCAAGTCGGTGGCTGACTGGAGATGTTCCCGCTCATCGCCTTTTAGATACTGCAATAAATGCTCTTCGAGGTCTGTCTCGAAGGTGGGGAAGAATTCACGGTTGTAGTCGTACAAGCCCGACACGCGGAATGTACCCGGCCCATAGCTTCGTGTGCCGCGGTTTGAGTTGATGAATTCGTACGCATTCTGTTCAAGCGCATACCAGACATCGCCCCCGTAAAACGCCGAACGACGAATGCTTGGACCACCTACGACACCCTGGTAGAGACCGTAGATAATCAGCGGGTTATGGTCGTAGTTCTGAGCGAGGATGGTGAACTGAATATCATTCAGGCTAAGTGGAATACCTGCAACGGTGAGCAGCTTCTTCGAGAAAAGTGAATGCTTGCCTCTTACCAGGTTGCGCAAACTGCGCTTTGGGTATTCTGCAACAATCTGATTCAACACTGTGACGTTGTAGAGGTTCAGCCAGTATGCAAGCTGTTCGTCGCGCGAAAAGGTGTCCAGCGGGGTTTGCGAGGGGAGTTGTTCGAGGCTCACCTGAATCTCGCGAAGAAATTTTTGTCCTTGCTCGTTATCGCGGAATGCTTCGAAGAAAAAGCGGTTCCCCTCGTTTGATGTTTCAGTCAGCTTTGCCTTCAGACGAGTGCCGGTAATCGTCGGGGGAGGGCTGGCGAAGGTTCGGTTCGAGGGCTCAACTTCGAGCACCATCGCGCTGAGAAGGTCGCTCAGAACATCGTAATTTATAACGCGTTTCGAGGTTTCGTCGTAGCCACGGAATGGTTCAGGCACCGGCGCTTCAGCGGCATTGCTGGCCGCGCAAACGGCAAAGATTCCCAGCAAGAGCGGCATGGCTGAGCCAATTTTCTTCATCATAATCGTGTCCCCGAACGATGCACGGTGGTTCCTCGTGGCAGGCCCCTGTGTTGATTTCCTGCGCACCCGGGTTTAGAGGTTGATGCCTCTGCAAAGTTCAACGCGGCAGTGGCCGTCGCGGGATAATAAACTGTGCCAGAAAGGCTGGAGCGCAACAGTCGCCTTGCTCGCAGGCGGCATAGAAGACTTCGGAATAAGCGGTGGCTGACGACCTGGCGCGCATTCTGGCGCCAGGTCGTCGCAGCGGTAACAGGCTTTGCTCGCGCTGTCGGACCGAAGCTATCGATCGGTAGCCTGGTCAGGTGCCGACTCGGCTTCGGCAGGTGTTGATTCGACATCTTCAACCTCGACGCTGGACTTGCGCAGGTTTTCCGCCTGCCGCTTGTCATCAATGTCGTGCAAAACCTTGAGCAGCCCCGGGTCAATTCGCATCAGGCTCATTTGCTGGCCCTTCGAGGCCATTGAGCTCGAACCGTAGCCAACCATGGCGCCCAATGTGGCGCCGCTCATGGGGTCTTCAGGTGTCGCCGATACGGTGCTTGCTACTGAGTCGAGCAGCGCCGCCCGGCTGTCGGCAAGGCTGCCGCCTACACGTCGATGCGAGCCGCCAAGATCGTTGACTGACCAGTCATCAATGTTCGCTTTCAGCTTGCTCGCGGCCTGCAGCGCTGTGCGCTCACTACCTTCGATGTACTCAAGCAGATGCGCCGACAAGTCCTTGTCGAAGTCGGGAAAGTAAACCTTGTTGCGCTTGTAGAAGCTGGAAACCCGGAAGGTCTTGCCGCTTTCGCCATAGGTGCCGCGGTTCGAATTGATGAACTCAAGCGCATTGTTCTTGAGTGCGCGGTACACGTCGGCGCCCGTATAGGCTGACTTGCGAATATTCGGACCACCGATAATGCCCTGATAGAGGCCATACATTATCAACGGGTCACGGTCGTAGTTCTGCATCAGGATAGTGTACTGAATATCGTTGAGGCTCAGCGGTACGCCGGCTACGTTAAGGCGCTTCTCGTTAAAGAAAGACTTCTTGCCAGACACATACTTCTTGAGGTTGTTCTTCGGGTAAAGCTCGATAACTTCATTCAATACAGTGACGTTGTAAAGATTGAGCCAGTAGGCCAATTGCTCTTCACGGGAAAAGTGCTCAAGTGGCGCTTCCGCCGGCAACTGCTCAAGGCTCGTCTGGATATCGCGCAGAAACGCCCTTGCCGCTTCTTCTTCCTCAAAGGTTTCAAAGTAAAAGCGGTTGCCTTCGTTTGCCGTTCTGCGGATTTTTGGCTTCATGCGCGTGCCGGTGATGTCCGGGGCAGGTTCGGCAACGCGTCGATCGGAGCGCCCTACATCCACGACCACCGTTCTTAGCACGGCAGAGAGATCAGAGTAATCGATAGTGTATTTGGAGTTTTCGTCAAAGCCGCGAAAAGGCTCCGGCACTTCCGATTTTGCTGCAAACGCGTTGTTGCCGGCAGCGAAAATGCCGCACACAATCAGAGTGGACCAAGCTATAGATCTAAGCATGTTTACTCCCGCTTCTTATGTGGTTCTATTTTCGAGATCCGAGCCGGCTGGTTGTGTCCGGCTCGGGTCCCGGCTATGCGAGGTAACTACTGGTTATTATCTGGGGCGTCGCTGCTTTCGTTGTCAGTATCGCCCGGAGAGCTTTCCAGTTCCTCAATATTGACGCTCGACTTGCGCTGATTCTCGGAAAGTCGCTTCTCGTCGATGTCCTGCAGAACTTCGAGAAGGCTCGGATCGATTCGTGCCAGGCTCAGTTGCCGGCCTTTGGCCGCCATGAAGCTGGAGCCGGCACCAACGGCGGCCGCCGTGAAGCCACCACCATCAGCCGGGACGGTGCTCTTGACTGAGTCCATCAGCGCGGCCCGGCTGTCTGCAAGACTGCCGCCTACACGGCGGTGGGTGCCACCGAGGTCCGTCACGGACCAGTCATCAATGTTTGCCTTGATCTTGCTGGCTGCCTGCAGCGCATTGCGTTCCCGGCCTTCCAGGAAATTCAGAAGGTGCGCCGAGAGGTCTGATTCAAAATCCGAAAAATAGGTCTTGTTCCGTTCGTAAAGACTCGATACGCGAAACGTTTTCTCGCTTTGTATGTAAGTGCCGCGATTGGAGTTTATAAATTCAATCGCATTGTTCTTGAGGGCGCGGTATACATCGCTGCCAGTGTAAGCGGATTTGCGAATATTGGGGCCGCCGATAATGCCTTTGTACAGCCCGTACATGATCAACGGGTCGTTGTCGTAATTCTGCTTCAGGATGGTGTACTGAATATCGTCGAGGCTCAGTGGGATGCCGGCAACCGTGAGAAGCTTCTTGGAGAAAATCGAATTCTTGCCAGTGACGTATTTCTTGAGATTATTCCTGGGATAGACGGCAATAACTTCGTTCAACACCGTGACATTGTAGAGGTTCAGCCAGTAAGCCAGCTGTTCATCACGGGAGAAGTGCTCAAGCGGCGCCTCGGTCGGCAGCGCTTCGAGGCTGGTCTGGATATTCTTCAGGAACGCCGCCGCCTCTTCGTCATCCTCGAAAGTTTCATAGTAGAAACGGTTGGCCTCGTTGGCGGTTTTCTTGATTTTGGCTTTGACCCGGGTACCGGTGAGGTCATCGGCTTCTGACGCAACACGGCGGGTCGAGCGCCCGGTATCGACGACCACCACTTTCAGGATGGCACTCAGGTCACTATAGTCGATGCTGTACTGGGAGCTGTCATCATGCCCCTGAAACGGTTCGGGTACCGTTGTTCCGGCAGCATTTGCCATGCCGCAGGCGGTGAAAAGCGTGCCGAATACCAGTACGGTGGCCCAAGCGATTCTCATTATTCTAGCTCCAATTTAAAGTGCACTATTACAGCACATTATCCACCCTGGTAAAACCGGCTCCCGGGCTGCAAATACCTTAAAAAATAGGTGCAGACGCGAATCCACGGCACCGATATCCAGAATTATGGTAAGCATCCCCAGGCTGTGCACGGCCATCGGCGAAGATGTATTCTTGCCAGGCTCTTACAGTCTAAGAGCCGATATATTGCAGAAGGTTCCCGGATATTTTGCAGGAGTTTTACTTGACCATGTCATCACCAGAATCGAGAAGGTCTCACCCCGTATTTCTGCGCCGCCTGCGGTACGGATTGTGCGTCTCACTTGTGTTCGCGTGCGCGGCCAGTGCTGAGATGCCAGCAGACATTGAGAATGTAGAGGATTGTCGGGCACTTGCCTCTGACGCACAGCGCCTGATTTGTTACGACACGCTGGTGGACGGGGGTATATTTACACGCCAACAGGCCGAGAAGGCCAGGGTCGAGCGATTCGGCAGCACCGACCAGCCGCCTGAAGTCGTCGAAGACGACATTGAACAACTCGCAGTGACCGTCGTGCGAGTCCGTAAAAGCGATACTGGCATCCGCTATTTCTATACCGAGGATGAGCAGGTCTGGAAACAGAGCGGCCGGGGCAACTGGAGCCTGAAAGCGCCATTTGAGGCACAGATCAAAGCCGGACTCATGGGCTCTTATTTTCTTGTTACAGACGGCGGCAAGTCGATGCGTGTAAAACGGGTGCGGTAGGTCGTGTCAGTCTCGTATTCCCGGCTCTTGCGTATCGCGATTTTCGCGATGCCGCTGCTGGCTGCAAAAGCCGCAGTGACGGCCGAGGGTACGTTGAGCGACAACCAGCGGATCACCAGCGAACACCTGGGTTATGACCTGCAATACCGGGTCTATTTGCCTCCCGGGGTAACTGCTGAGGACAAACTGCCAACGCTCTACGTGACGGATGGCCAGGCCTATATTGAGGAAGGTCGATTCAAATCGGTACTGGATAGCGCGATTGATGCCGGGCTGGTGCAACCCCTGCTGGTAATATTCCTCGACAGCCGCAATCCGGACAATCTCCGGGAGAACCGCCGCAATGAACTGTTTATGTGCAACAGCGACTTTGCTGCATTTTTCGCTGACGAGCTGATTCCGGCCATCAGTGCAACACAGCCGGCGAGCCTGCTGCGTGAGGACAGGGTTGTGCTTGGATTGTCATTCGGCGGCCTGAACAGTGCCTGCTTTGGTTTGCTGTTGCCGAACCTGTTCGAAGGCATCGCAATGCAGTCGCCGGCCAGCGACCGGCACCTGGCTGTAGTGAGCGAGCTGTATGAGAAAAGACCGGCGCTACCGCTCAAAATGTTTCTCAGTGTCGGCACCAAGAACGACAATGGCGGCGCAGTCCGTCGTTTCAAACGCATCCTGGAAGACAAAGGCTATGACCTGCACTACCAGACTGTGCGCGAAGGCCATAACTGGGACAACTGGAGGCCACTGTTGATCGACGTACTCACCCGCTTTTTCGCAGAGGATTCGCAAACTGACTGACACGTAACAGAGTCGACAAGCGGTCCTTGAGTTCGGTCACGTGCCAGCCCGGATCCTTTCAGGCATAGTTGGGTGGTTCTGCAAGCGCCACGACCAAACGCTCTGTTCGATAGCGGCAAGAGCAACCCGATGCCAGCGATATGACGTCTATGAATTTTATCGAAACCTACAAGATTGACCCGGCGCTATGCGACAAGATTATCGGCTTGTACGAGCTCAACAAGCATCTTGCGCAGCCCGGCCGACTGGGCGGGAACCCGCGGGTCGACAAGAGTATGAAAGACTCCATGGACCTCAGTGTGCCTGTCAGCCTGTATGGCAGCTTCGCGCCGTTCTTTGAGCTACTGCAGGAACATGTCAGCGCCTATCTGGAAAAGTATTACTACAGTACGGGGGCAGTTGGCATGGGCCCCGTCGGTTATTCCAGGTACTCAAGTTTGCAGAAGTATGCGCCCGGTGGCGGTTATCCGGCCCTGCATTGCGAACGCGACGGACTCCTCAATGCAAATCGGGCGCTGGTCTGGATGTTGTACCTGACCGATACCCCGGGCGGGGGCACCGAGTTTCCGCATCAGGGCATTGTTACGGAGTGCGTCAAGGGCGATCTGCTGCTATGGCCCCCGGATATGACCCACATGCACAGAGGTGTTGTATCGCAGACGCATGAAAAGATGATCTTCACGGGCTGGATTGATTTCATCGAACCGCCGGCACCGAAGGCGTAGTTCTTCGCACCTGCACCACGCACAATCGCCACGCAGCGATTCGCCAGATGGTCTATTGCCGTGGACGCACGTACAATTGCGCTCTTTAAAGACTAACAAGAACGGCAGCCTGCATGCTTAATGCCTATTTCAAGAGCCGTACGCTGGCCGAACTCGAACAGTCGCTTACGAAGAACCCTGCGCAAGTGGCAGCGTCGCTTGATGGCATCCTGGCGGAAGATCCATCCAATGCACGCGCATTGTTCCTGCTTGCGCGAAAATACTTGCTCGATAACGAGCCGGCCAAGGCAGAGCAGCAGTTGGAGTTGCTCCTGCAGCAGCACCCGAAGCACCTTGCCGCACAAACTGAGCTGGCGAAGCTTCGCTTCGCAGCAGGGCGCACCAAAGATGCCATCGAGATGCTTGGCAATGTAACGTCGGCCAGTCCGGATGCTGTCGAGAACTGGTTGCTGCTCAGCGAGTGGCACAAACAGGACAAGCAGACGGCCGCCAGCGAGAACGCGCTCAGGCAGTATCAAATGATCAAGGCGTTCAATGACAAGCTGCAGCTTGCAGAGAAGGCTTACGCAAGTACCGACTTCAAAGCGACGGACGCGATCTGCCGCCAACTTCTCAAACTCGTGCCTAATGAGGTGCGTACATTGCGGTTGCTCGCGAAAGTTGCGCGGCAGTTTCAATATTTTGAGTTCAGTACTGCGACGCTGGCACGCTGTGTCGAAACGCGCCCCGCCGATGTTGCGCTCGGGCTCGAGTATGCCTGGTCCTTGCTGGGCAGTCGCATGTACTCCCAGGCGCTCGCACAGTGCCGGCGTCTGGTCGAGGTTGCGCCAGAGCACATCGAAACTTACGGTGTAATGGCCGAGGTCTTGTACAAACTTGGCCAGTACGATGAAGCAATCGAAATCTACCGTTCCCTCGCCGATATACCGGAAAAGCGCGCGTTGTCCCTGGTGCATCTTGGCAAGGTCTTGAAAACCGTTGGCCAAATCGACGCGGCGACCGATTGTTACAGGCAGGCCATTGCCGCTGATAATGCGCTGGGGCAAGCGTATTGGGAGCTGGCGAACCTGAGGACAGTCCGCTTTTCAGCGGACGAGGTGCAGGCTATGCAGGGCCTGGTTGAAAACGCCGATCTGCGGGCTCTTGATCGTGTGCTCGTGCAATTTTCGCTGGGCAAAGCGCTTGAGGACAGTGAGGACTATTCGGCCAGTTTCGGCCACTATGACGCGGCGAATCGCGCCTATGCGAACATGCGGCCTGCCAATTACACTCGCCTGAATGAGCGCTTCGAAGCGGTATTTACAAGTGAGTATTTTGCGGCCCGCGACGGTCAGGGCGAGCAAAGCAATGCGCCGGTTTTCGTTGTCGGCATGCCACGCAGCGGCTCTACGCTCGTCGAACAGATTCTGTCCAGCCACAGCCTGGTTGATGCAACGTCGGAACTGGACGAGATTGTTTCAATCGCCCGTTCGTTGACCGAACCAAATACTTCGGCCGATAACCAGTACCCGCAGTCAATGGCAACACTGGGCGCCGACCGGGTTCACGATCTTGCACAGCGCTACCTTGAACATGCGCAGCTTTACAGGGGGCAGGCTCCCTATTTTATCGACAAGGCGCCGCAAAATTTTCATCATATCGGCTTGATCAAAACGCTCTTCCCGAACGCGAAAATTATCGATGTACGGCGCAATCCGCTGGGCTGTGGCTGGGGTTTGTACCGGCAGTTCTTCGGTGACAGTTTCCTGTTCTCCTACGACCTGGAAACAATCGGTCATTTCTACAGTGACTACCTGGAGTTGATGCAGCATTGGCACACGGTGTTGCCTGGGCAGATTCTGACCGTGCACTACGAGGATCTCGTCACTGACTTGCAGGGGACGGTTGGCGCATTGCTGGACTATTGTGGCCTGTCGTTCGAGGATGCCTGCCTTGATTTTCATCTGAATGACCGTGCCGTCGCGACACCCAGTTCGGAGCAGGTTCGCCAGCCGCTGTATGCAGCGGCACTTGATCACTGGAAACATTACGACGAATTTCTGGCGCCGCTCAGGAAGACGCTTGCGCGTCGAGGATGGGCCGAGCTTGATTAGTCTGCCAGTACCGGTAGCGCATCGATGCAAGGTTGAGAGGCATGGGACGAGAAAAGCAAAAGCGTGACAAGCAAACCCTGTCGCCGCGCGTGTCGGCCAGTACGCTGACGAAAGCGCAGGCGAAGGGCCTGCAGCGCGCATTGCAATTGCTCGCCGCGGGTAATGTCGCACAGGCCGAGGCAGACCTTCGTGCCCTGGTAGCGCAGGGTGTCCGGAACGCGCGGCTCTACAGTGATCTGGCGACAATCTGTGCGCGCACGGGACGCTGGGACGAGGCGGGCGAACTGTGGCGTAAAGCACTCCGGGTCGAGCCAGCATTGCTCGAAGCGCAAATGAACCTTGCCGAGTGCTATCAGCGTGGCGGAGACCTGGCAAAAGCGGCAAGCCTGTATCGCCAGGTCCTGGCGGAGCGCGACGACCTGGTGGCCGCGCGCTATTTGCTCGGCAATATCCTGAAAGCCCAGGGCGAACTGGCCGAAGCGGCCGCATGCTATAAAGCCGTGCTGGAACGGGAACCGGCTTATACGCAGGCACATTTCACCTACGCGGGTATTCATCGCTACAAGGAGTTGTCGGACCCGCATCTTACGGCCATGCTCAATCTGTATGAAGCCCCTGTTCTCAAAGACGAGAATCGCATTCACCTCGCTTTTGCGCTCGGCAAGGCGTTCGAGGATCTTGGCGACTACTCGCGGGCATTTGACTACCTGGAGACCGGCAATGAACTCAGGTTCCGCGAATTCAATTATTCGATAGACGGCGACAAGGCCCTGATCGACAGCATCATTCGCGCGTTCAATCACGACGCTGTCGCAGAGCGGCAAATCACTGCGCAGAACTCCGACCGACCGATATTCATCGTGGGCATGCCACGTTCCGGCACATCCCTCGTGGAAAAAATTCTTGCCAGCCACTCTGATGTGCACGGTGCTGGCGAATTGGACTACCTGTTCGCGCTCGGCACCAGCCGTTTCCTCAGCAAGGCAAATAATTTTCAATACCCGTCGCTGGACACTTATCCGCGCACCGTATTTGAGGAGGTCGGTGAGTCGTATCTTGAGCAAATTGCTCGGCTGAATCAGGAGGCCAGGTTTGTCACTGACAAGATGCCGTTCAATATGATGATGCTGGGTCTGATCCGGATAGCGCTGCCAAACGCGACGATTATCCACTGTGTCAGGGACGCGAGAGATACCTGTCTTTCGATTTTCAAACAAAACTTCAGCACCGGAAACTACCGGTTCGCCTATAACCTGAAAACCGTCGCGCAGTTCCACAATGAATATGCTCGCCTGATGGAACACTGGCACGCGGCTCTGCCGGGTGCAATTTATGACGTGCACTACGAAGCACTTGCGCAAGACCCGGAAGTTGAAATTCCCAAGTTGCTTGCAGCTTGTGGCCTCGAGTTCCAGGATGCCTGCTTGCACTTTGACAAGAGCAAGGCCGTGGTGCGCACAGCCAGCGCATTCCAGGTACGTCAGCCCATGTACACGAGTTCAGTGAGCCTGTGGAAGAAATACAAAGAGTTTCTCACGCCGATGCTGAGTGAGCTCAAAGATACCTGAGAAAAACGCGAGGCTCAGGCTAGAGTGATAATGCTGGCTGCAATTCAGGCAGCAGGCGTGTTCGAGGATTATTTCTTTGCAGCCAGCCGAGCCCGTCGTCCAGGTCGGGGCCAAAAAAAGCCTCAAGTTTCTCGTAGCGTTGTTCACGTGCTTCAAGGCTGAATCGCCGCTCCGGATTCTTTGCATCGATAAAACGGTCGTCGCTCGTCGCGATTGCTGTGATTTGCTTTGCAGGCAGGCCCAGCGCCAGGAACTCGTTCGCAGCGGTAAGTGCTTCGAGTGGCTGGCGAATCAGGCTGTCCCCGTACAAGGAGGCCATTCTGCCGCTACCGGAATGCTCCATGAGCACGGCTTCCGCCTGTTCTACCTGCAAGCGCCAGAGTGTCATGGCGACTCTGAGGTCGCTCATGTGAATGACATGCGTAAGTTGCAAGTTTGACAGTTGTGGAAAGTCGCAACGGATCAGGTCAAACATCGAACGGACGGTTTGCTTGCCACCTTCGCCCTTGCCGAGCATAGACAGAACAAAGTTCCTGGCATCCGTGTAGAGCATGAGTGCTTTGCTGCCAGGCGCTGCCTGCAGCAGTTCTGTTGCAATACTGTTGACCGAATTAATGGGTTTGATAATCAGCGTTTCGGCAGGGGTGGCGTGTTTTTGCAGTAGCCGGACAAAAAGTTGCGGCAAGTCCTGGTAGTCCAGTTGCGTGGATTTTGCGCGCCAGCGCAAGCGTTTCGCATTGGCGGCATCCAGCAACAACTGCGGCTCGCGCAAGCCTATTGTCTGCTCTTCGACATCCAGGCATCGGGACAGGAATGTCGATGCACAGAATGCTGTGTGAAAAATAAACTGCGGTGGGCGGGCGTCGGCTGACGGCTCTTGCGCAGCCAGCGACTCTGCGATCTCGGCAAGCGGTACCTGGATAAGTGCCCTGTCAGGCGCGATCAGGCCGCGCTTGAGAATGGTGGCTTTGCGAAGCTCTTCGCGAGAAACGGGCAGGTAGGCAACGCATTCAGACGAGAAGTCGAAGCTGTAAGCCAAGTACCGCGCATCGGCGATAAGGTCTTTGGTCAGCACGGTTGCGCTATTTACCCGTGGCCCCGGTTTGCTCCCAGACGTGGTCTCTGCTTGACAGGTCGTAGAGCAATTCGGCTTTCTGCACCAGTTGCTCGGAATAATCCAGCATTTTCTTGTCGGTGGTGGCCGGTGGTTTTTTCGCCTTCTCATGCCCGACTATGCGCTCTGCGTCCATTTGCCACTTGAGTGAAAAATGGCGTGCGACGTCTCGTGGCGTGGCGGCCAGGGAACCGGCAACGTAGTCGGCTATAAATTTATCGATGGAAATAGTCCAGATAAAGTCATCTTCGTAGCCGAGACCCCACACTTTGGCGATGAGAATATCGTCGGGCACCATCCATTCAGGGCTGGCCTGGACAGCCACACCTTTGACCGCCTTGAGCCGAATCATTTCCTTGACGACCTTGTCCAGCAGGAGCTTGTACCAGATCTTGACCGGATCCGTCTCGGTTTCAGTTTTGGAGGCAGCCATTGCCGTATCCCCTTCGATCACTACGCTATTGGGGGCCTAAAGTATCATCTGGAAATTCGGCGTTCTACACAAAATGCCCGGGCAGGTTTCGGTGCTCGCCCGTTGCTCCGCGACGGCAGGTGTTAACAGGCTGGATTAGCCCGCTGTGGCAGTATCCAGGCGAGCAAACATCAGCCTTCCGCGACGATTTTATCGGCCTCGGTCTGCGATACCATGATCCGTACGTCAGCGCCTTCCCTGAGATTTTCCGCGCCGCGAATGGCAACCCGGTCGCCTTCCTCCAACTCGCCGGTCACGCCGATAAAGTCGCCGGATGAATCACCGATCGACACCCTGATCTGCTCGGCCTTGTTGTCAGCATTGATGCGAAACACGAACGAGCCATTGGATCTCAGTACCAGGGCATCGCGCGGTACTGTCAATGTAAGCTGCTTCGGACGAATCGGGATAGCGACACTGACGAGTTGTCCCACGGTCCAGTCGGCCGTTGCCAGCAGGGGCAGATCGATACGGGCTTCAAAGGTTTGCGAGCGAACATCGCCGGTTGGCACCAGTGAGCGGATTGTGCCCGCGTGCCGCGCATCGGTAGCGAAGATGTCCAGCGCCTGGCCGACGCTGGTGCGCGGCAAATGCTTGAGCGGCACAAACGCCCTGACTTCGAGCGACTGCACGTCCGTCATCTCGGCCAGTATTTCGCCGCGTGACACATCCTCACCCGCGCGTCGCGCGCGGCTGATGACGATACCCGAGAACGGCGCTCGCACATCGGCGCGCCTGATCTGATCGTCGATCTGCCGAATCCGTACTTTGATAATATTCGCGTCGCTGACCGCGAGGTCGCGGTTTGCTTCTGTCTGCTCGAGTTCAAACTCGGATACCAGTTTCTCATTCTGCAGTTCCTGCTGGCGCCGCAACTGGCTGTTCAGTTGCCGAATGTTGATCTCGGTGCGCTCCAGCAGGGCCTCCTGCTCGGCACGTTGCAGCCGCAGTGTGCGCTTGTCGATAACGGCAACCGGCTGCCCTTTCTCCACAAACGTGCCAGGTTCAGCCACCATCTCCAGTTGCCCCGCAACACCAGCCGTAATCTGTACCTCGTTGCGGCTGAAAATTGTTCCCGGCACGGCGACCGTTGGCGCCAGTTCGATTCGCGAAACGTCCGCTACCTGCACGACCGGGGTAGGCGGTGCCTGCGCCAGCGCCAGGGGAGCGCAAAGCAGTAGCAACAGGAGCGCGGTCGACGCAATGGATTTTTGATCAGGCATCAGCAGGTACTCCATTGGCGATCTCGGTTCTTCGAAACCGCGAAACAAGTTCGATTGGTGGCAGGCGCAGGATGCTGGGCATCAGGATCAGTGTGAAAATCGCGCTGACGAACATGCCACCGATAATGACGGTCGCAAGGCCACGGTATATTTCCGAGCCGACACCCGGTATGACCACGAGCGGCAGCATGCCGAAGATGCTCGTGAGCGTACTCATATAGATGGGTCGTGCCCGAATCCGTACTGCCTCGGCAACCGCGTGGCTCCTGTCGAGGCCCTTCCTGATGCTCTTGCGGGTCTGCATGACGAGCAGGATCGCATTGTTAACAACCAGGCCCAGCAAAATCAGGAAACCGATCATCGTTAACAGGTCCATCGCCTGAATGGTGAACAGGTTCAAGAGTCGCAGGGCGATAACACCGCCAGCGATAGCGAGCGGCATCGACAGCATGACGATCAGAGCATCTTTAATCGAGCGGAACATCGCGGCCAGCACCAGGAACAGGACGATTGCCGCGGTGATGAGGTTGATGCCCATTTTCGCAAATGCCTGCTCCAGCCGGTCAGCGGTACCCCGGTATTGCAGGCTGACGCCATCGACCAGCATTGGCGCCAGTTGCGCCCCGACGACATCGCGCAGGGTGTCGAGCGCTTCCTGTACTGTCATGTCCTCGGGCGGCGTCACACTGAGCGTTAGCGTTCGTTGTCCATCAACACGCAATAGTTGTGTCGGTCCGACCGTGCGCCGAATCTCCGTGAGTTCGCCAACCGTTTGCAGGCCGGCAAGCGGCGTTGCGATCGGAATCGATGCAAGCTCTTCGGGCGAGGTCCAGGTTGGTCCTTTGAGGATGACGTCCATACGATCGTTGCCATCAAAGTATTCGCCGACAAAGGCTCCGCTGGTGAGTGCGCGCACAACCGTCGCTACGCTGGCGCGATCCAGTCCGGCCGCTGTGATGCGCCGGTCATTGGGTACCAATTGCAACTCGGGTTCCGCAATATTCAGGCTGGGAATGGGCCGGACCATTGCGCCCGGGATTGCATCGTTGATCATTGGCATTGCCTGCCCGGCAATCTCCGACAAGGCATTGATGTCGGGCCCCTGCAGGTCGAGGTTGATTGACCGGCCGCCGTCGAAGTCGAAGTTGAGCAGGGACGAGCGCTGTACGAATGCCGACGTATCCGGCAGATCGATCAGCACTTCGTCACGGACGATGCGAATCATATCTTCGATTCGGTCGGGGTTCTGCGGGTAGATAAACAGCGCGTTGAAAGTGCCGAATGCGGACAGGTTGTAACCGCGAATGTACGGTTCTTTTTCATGCTCCATGTACGGGCGAAGACGTTCGACGATGGTCCCTGCAATTTCATCGCGAACCATGTCAATCGTGCCACCTGGCGGCATGCTGAAAAATGCGTTGAGGGAATCGGACGGTGCCTGTGGCAACAGGTTGGCTTTTGGCATCAGTAGTACGACCGCGAGGATGGAGCCGCCGAGTATTGCAACGATCCATGTCCGGCAAAGGGCCGGTGTGCGCGTCAGGGCCATTACCCAGTCTGTAATCTTCGACCACCAGTGTTTCTGTGGATCGTCATCTTCCTGGTTCTTGAGCAGGAACGAGGCGGCTACGGGTAACACCGTGATGGCAATGAAAAACGAGGCGGAAACAGCCACTGCGATCGTCAGAGCAAGGTCCTGGAACAACTGACCTTCCATGCCGTCCATGAAGAGGACCGGCAGAAATATTGCAACACTGGTTACGGTCGATGCGAACAATGCGCCGGTTATTTGCTTGGTGCCCTTGGCGACCGCTTTTTGCAGCGGCATGCCTTGCTGCCGGCAGCGCACTATGTTCTCGAGTGTCACGATAGCGGCGTCCATCACCAGCCCAACCGCAAAGGCGAGGCCGGCAAGCGAGATGACATTGAGTGACTTGTCGAACAGGCGCAATGCGACGAAAGCAACCAGTAGAGACAAGGGTACCGTTGCCGTAACGAGGAAGGTCGCGCGCCGGCTGCGCATCAGGAAGTACAGAACACCGACAGCGAGCAGCAGGCCAATGCCAAGATTGCTGCGCACCAGTGCGATAGCGCGCCGGATATGCACAGATGCGTCGAAACTGAGATCAATTTCGAGGCCAGCCTCGGCCAGCGGCCCGGCATTGAGCTCGGCAATCGCGGCGTTGACACCGTCGAGGATCTGCACTGTGTTGGAACCGTACTCGCGCTGCACGGTGATGTAGTAGGCCGGGTAGCCATTGCGCAGCGTAAAGCCGTCCTGTTTGCGCGGCACAATATCGACATCGGCAACTTCACTCAGGTAGATAGGCCGGTCGTTACTCCAGCCAACGATGAGTTCGTTGAGCTCGTCGGGTTCGAACTGCCCGACGAAGCGCACCGTGTACTGGCGGCGTCCGACGTCCGCAAAACCACCGGAGGTATCGGAGGCACGCGAGATCGTGGCCATGATGTCGCTGATCTGTACGCCCAGAGCGGCGGCACGGTAGGAATCGAAAGTAATGTGCAGTTCGCGCGGCTGTTCGCCGGCCAGGTCAACGCGGGACACGCCCGGGATGCGTGCAAGCCGCGGCTCAATCTCGTCCTCTATCAGTTTCTGGTAGCTGGCCAGTTCGCGGTTGGGATTGCCGGGCAAAACTCGCACGAGCAGCGAAGCAGCGCCTGGCGTCTGCTGGCCGCCGCCGGAGGAAACCCGCGGTTCGAGCGCATCACCCGGTCGCGGCGGCGCTTGTGTGAGGTTGTTGATGACGTCCAGTTTTGCTTCCTGGATGTCGGTACCAACCGCAAAACTGAGATTGACCCAGCCTGTACCTCGCCCGATCCAGGAATTGATATGCGTCAACCCGGGGGTATTCTTGAGCACGTTCTCCTGTGGCTCAACGATATTCGCTTCCATCTCTTCGGGCGCAGCGGCACGCCAGAAATTACCGATCGAAACCTGCGGTTCTTCAATCGTCGGCAACAATTGTATGGGCAGCGACGCAACCGACGACAGGCCGAACAACGCCACCAGTGCGACCGCCACTGCCACGCTCGGCCAATGGCGTGTACTCAAGTCCGTAAGACTCATTGTATTGCCCCCTTGATATCCCCGGTGTTGCTGTGACTGCGTTGTTCAAAGCTTAGTTCAAACGCTGCCCATCCGATGTGCGACGAACGGGCCTATAGGCCCGACAAAGCGTGTTCTTCGTCACCTCCCTGCATAAGGGAGTGACTATTAGATGCAGCAGCGCGCAAAAACGTTTCACGACTAGACTTAGTCCAAAGAGGGGCGCAAAACACCAGGGTCCAGGGTGTCAGGTTTTTTACACCCGAGGGGTTTGGCTAATTGCGCAAGGCGGCCGC
>TARA_R110002049_G_C9177884_1_pt1 | contig 27306 bp, 37 predicted proteins | sample TARA_R110002049 | Tara Oceans TARA_R110002049 (sample SAMEA4396941) | marine metagenome | biome: Polar Biome; feature: [SRF] surface water layer (ENVO:00010504); material: water (ENVO:00002006), including particulate matter (ENVO:01000060) such as... | depth 5 m
TACTACACACAACAATGTATATAGTTTATAAGCCTAATTAATATTCGTTTTTAATTGTAAATTTTCTACTACGGCTTACAAAACCATATACTAACCGTTAGAGTGCATTAAAACGCACAATAACAAAGGCTATAAGTAACCCTTGTTTCGTGCTTTTCTATCAGCGTTCTTTTGGTTTCGAGCATATATCACATTTTGCCCGTAAAAATATTCGTTAACACCTTTCTGTTTAAGTCGCTCTAATCTTTTCTTTTCCGCAATGGCTTTTAATTCTGCCTTTTCTTCGTCTGTTAGTTGTCTATATTCACTTCTTTCTGAATATCCAGTTTCACCCATAGAAGCCATTGCTGCCATCATTGCAAACATTCCTAATTTACTTTTCATTCCACTCATAATTTTTACTATTTTATTGGTTAATAATCGGGCAACTCATAGCCTAAACGTTAGCAAACATTAAAACGATTTGCTAACACGGTATATAGTTTATGCCTAATTCCGTGTTAGCTTAAAGTTTTGTGCTTCTAATCTTTTTCTTTTATTTTTTCTCCCAACGCTTTTAAAGATTCATCTACACTATTAAACGTTTCAGAAAAATCAGTGTCAACCATTTTACCTAAATTATTTTTAGATGTTATTGATGCTAAAAAAGACCTTCCACCATCCATAGTAAACACTGAAAGTTTCTTGTTTTTGTCGCTTGTATATTTTTCATAAGCGTAACAAAATTCAGGTCTTTGTCTGTTTTTTACTAATTTAAATTCTTTAATATTCATAATTTTAGTTATTTTACCCTCGCTCAAAAATAAAAGAAAAAGGGTCGGTTAATAATTCAAAGGTTCGTCTTTCAAAAGGCACAAACCATATACCTATTCGTTAGAGAGAATGCACGTATTTGTATATTTTCTCAATTTCTAAACCTGTAAGTGTACTTGGGTGTCTAGTTCTATAACCTGTAATTAAGTGATTACATTCTATTGTTTTGTAGAATTGTTCTTCTAGTCCAAGAGAGTTAAACCATTTTAAAGCGCTCTCTCTAACAACGTGTATATCACATTGCTTTTTATTTTCATTTTTGGAATCTACTTGCTTACTCATAATTTAGTTTTTATTAATTAATATTTATCTTAATTCACGCAACGTGGCATACACAATCACGTTATGCACAAGCGCACTAATATTGTGTTTATTAAAACGTGTTAGGGTGCGCCAGTGCATAACACGTAATATAAAAAATTGCTTTAGGTCAGTTCCTTTTAATTAAGGTAGTCGCTTAATCGAAGAAAATAAAAGCTAACTTCCGAACTCTTTTTTAAGTTTTTCAAATTCTTGTTTTCGTTTTTGTTTTCTAATTTCTTCTTCTTTAGCCCATCTAATTTTATTAGTTCTATCCAATTCTTCTTTAGCTATTCGTTCTTTTTCCTCACGTTCTTTAACAATTTCATCTAAGTCTTTAGTAAGTTCGCTTGGGTAAATACTACAAAATTCGGTTTCTTGTCCACCATAAGCAACTCCGTAAGTATAAGAGCCATAAAAATATCCTTCTTCTAAAGTTATTCTGTCTGGTTTATGGTTCATTTTAGCTATAAAAACTTGTTCAACTCTTTTGTAAATAGTTTCAATTAATGTTTCTGTTATTTCCATCGCTTTTTATTTTTGGTTTATTTATTAATGTTCGTGCTTAATTCAGCAACTTTTCATATTACAATACGTTATAAGTAATAAAAACAAAATTTATGAGTTTATTATTTTATAAATTTCCTTCACTAAGTAGTCGTGTTCTTCTCGACCTTCCTTTGAAGAATAAGGTTTATAACCACCACTACTCCACTCACTCCAACATTGTTCGGGCTTCAATCCCTTACTTATCATATCTGCACAATATTTCATTTGTGAAGCATCCGGTGAAGTAAATTTATCATCTTCATCATCGTATTGAACATCCCAATCAGGTCTAACACCTGTATACTTATCAATGAACTGATAAATTCTATCAGCCAACTTTTTCATTTCTATAAACTCTTCCATTTTTTTCATAGGTATAAATTTTGTTTTTACATACTTATAACAAATGATAAACAACATTAAAACGATTGTTTATCATCGGACGTTATGCCTCATACAAGTTTTTAAACCAATTTTCAAACTCTGCGATTGCATATTGTTCGCTTATTTCATCATATTTTAGTTCACTATTTATTGCACGTTTTCTATAACCTTGTATATATACCTTTTTTAGTACTTCTTTTGTAAAAGTACGAGGCATAACAACGGGTATATCACATTGCTTGGTTTTTTGTTTACTTGCAAAGTATTCGATAATTCCAACCCATACATTTAATGGGATTTTTTGGTCTTTTAAACCTTTAGTCTTTAAAAATTTAATTAAGTTTTGTAATTCTTCCATATCTATTAATTTAAGTGTTTAATATCGCAACGTGCCATACCCAAACCGTTAGCAAACATTTAAAGAGACCATTTACAAACCTTGTAAACAAATCGGCTGTATTTTGGAAATCTTGGTTTTGCTATTGGAAATCTTGAGTTTGGGTCAATTAACTTTTGTATTTTGTATAAAGGTTTGAAAAATAACCACCTTTTAATAAAACGTTTGCTAACACCGCATAAAACCAATAAAGGCTTCAATGGGTTGCGAAGGTTCGTAATTCTATTTAATATTTTCATGTCTTGATAATTAAGTGTTTCAAATTCCTTTACTGGTCTTATACAAAACGTTACCCACAATAAAAAATGGCTAATGTTCAAGTTCTAATAAAGGCAGTTTCTTTCCTGCATTTCCGTCCTTACAATCGCCCAAGCAATCAGCTATTCCATCATTAAGCCAGTAATGTATTTCAGTCATTTCTTTACCGTTGTAATATCCTGTTCTTACGCTTGGTCGTAGTGTTGGGCTTTCCAGACTTCCGTTCCAAGTCCAAGCATTCGTTCCTTGTCGTGTTCCTTTAGTTATCACAGGCAATTTCATAATTCCCATTTCTTCGGTTACTTTAAAAGTGAGATAACCAACTCCGTCTATTTCTTCATGTTTAGATTTCATTTGTCCGCCATTTTTAAAAGATGGGTAACACTGTATAAAGTGAAAAGCCCATCAAGGTTTGCGTTTTAATAGCCAATTTCAGGTGTGGCTCCTCACCTTATACTCAACGTTGTGTGTAATGCTATCCAGTATATCTATTAAAGTCACCACCATTTTTTACAGCAACATTATAAAGTCTGTTTAATATTTTCTCATACTCATCCATAATGGCTTGTTCTTCTTCTTCGCTTATACATTCTTCGTCAAGCATAGGTTTATTGCATTCGAGTACATTTACCACAAATCTTTGAGCCATTATTTTATATACTTTTGGGTTTTTCATTTTAATAAAATTTTTAGTTAATAATCACACTACACACAACAATATGTATAGTGCATTTTCGTGCCTCAAACGACACCATACACTCAACGTTAGCCACCATTTGAGTAGCGTTCTTGTGGGTCATATCCTTTAAATAATTTAGATACATCATAGCCTCTTCTATCAAATTCTTCATCAAGCATTCCAAGTACAATACTTGCTTCTGCTTTTACCATATTATCTTTAGCACATTCATACTTTTCTCTAATAGCCTTGTGCATTCCTTTTAGTTCTTTTTGGCTTAAATCTTTTGGTTCTATCATAAAAACGGTGGCTAACAATGTATATAGCAAATAGCCTTATTAGCCATTTTAGAAACTATCTGCTTGTTTATAATTTATTTACTTTTTACTAAATTCTGTGATAGGCTACTTGCCATACACTCGTCCGTTAAAAATTTTACTAACTTGGTTAAAATTATAGCCGACTTAATCGGCTTACAGGTGTAAAGATACATTTATTTTTAATATACGCAATAAAAAAACCGCCTTTTATGGAGTAAGGCGGTTTAATCAGCTAATAAAATAAAAATATGAAAGTACTAATATACTACTTTTTTTTGTTTTTACGTATTAAATATTTTTTCCAGTAGTAGGATATCGTAGTACCTACTACCATTGCTAAAGTTGTTATTACTATTTTAGTTCCTAATTCACTAAAAAACACCCCTGTAAGACCTCCAGCTATAATAGGTATTAATTCTAATTTACTTATTAATCTTATCATTGGCTAGTTTTTTAACTATCGATACAAGATAGCTAGGTTTTAATAATAAAAGAATTGATATACAAAATACAACTATTTCTATGGTAGTATTCTCATTTAATGTGTCTGTAAAGTACTTATATGTCTGAAATGTAGCCAATAAGACTCCCCAAACAATCGTAAACCAATAAACTATTTTATCTCTAGTTCTCATTTATAGATTTTTTACAATGATTTTTATCTAAAGCATCTAAGATACGACACAATATTAAACCAAAAAAACTTAAAGTTTCATCCCTTTGATTTTTACCTAATGCACTGGATATGGTCTCATTTACGTTTCCGAATTCATAACCTTGTTTAGTTCGTAATACTAGATTCCAAAGCGTTCTAAAATTACGATTAGCAAAACGGTCAATATCTTCTGCGGTATGCAAAAAATACCGGTCTAATACTTTAAAGAATCCGTGACTATTTATTTCTTTAAACATTACTATTATTAAATTGATGACCTGTAAAGGTATCCAGAGTAATATTGCTATTATGAATAAAATGAACCCCATATCTTAAATTTGACCTCCGTCTGTTAATGTATTAACTCCATTTATTGTGGCTCTATCTGATGCTCCAGCTATAGTATATTTTACTCCCCCCATTCCAATAGTAACCCCACTAACCCCGTCAGCTACCCATTTAGCTAGTAAATTGTCATAAAATACAGGCGTATAATTCGCATCTGATTTACCTAACATAAAACTAGTCATATCTGTCACATTGCTAAAATCCCAACCGCTAATGTCTTGATTGAATGAAGTGCAATTCTGAAACATGTACCCAATCAATGCAATACTACTTGTGTTCCAACCGCCTATATTTTGATTAAAAGAGCTGGCGAAATAAAACATAAACCTAGTATCGGTTACACCGCTAAAATCCCAACCGCTTATATCTCCATTGAATGAAGTAGCTAGATAGAATGTACCTAACATGTTAGTAGCGTTAGAAGTATCCCATCCGTTTAAATCTTGATTAAAAGACGAACAACTAACAAAAATGTCGTTGAAATCACTAACCGCGCTAACATCCCAACTATTAACCCCTTGTATTGTTGTCAAAGATGAACAACCGTTAAACATACCGTTAAGAGTTACTATGTTTAATGGAGCGCCTACTACTGAATTTAACTGTAAATTTGAGCAACCCCTAAATATTCCAAAAGTATTGAATTGTAATCCGCCCCAATTTAAAACACTTAAAATTTTAAGTTTATCTTCTGTATTGTTATATCTAAAAAAACCAATTTCACCTTTTACTGTTACCGTGTAAACGCCACTAGATGCATAGTTGTGTGTTCTATTAGCAAAGTTATTAGCAGTAATAGTTCCATCTCCCCAATCAATAGTCCCACTATACGTACTAAAAGAAGAGTAAGGCAAAGACACCTCTGTCGCACTACTACTACCTGCGCTAGTGTTAGCAGTGTTGAATGTAGCTATAAACGAAGGTAAGTCCCCCCCTAGGTAGTGTAATTGATTGTTATATCCCATTGGTATGTTTTAACTTAAATCCTCTTCTAAATCAGCCATAGTTAATCCGTAATTATTATCTGGGCCTTCTGCAGTAATCATAGCCTCTGTTAACTCGGGTATTCGTTGAAGTATGTTAGCGCAAACGTCCTGTGTGTCTGACAAAGCGGGTAAACCTACTTGTAATGCTTGTAATGTAGCTATTGGTCTTGGAGTCTTAGAGTATTGGTCTAAAGTGATATCTTCTCCGTTTTCTGTATAAAAGTACTCGCCATTCATTACCACATTGTAATTAGCATCTTTTTTGTTGCCGCTAAAATAAAACCCTCTTGTGATTATTTTAAGGATAACGTTTTTCTTTTCATTTCTCGTGTTAGGAACTGTAATTTCTACTAACTCTTTTGATTTTAAAGTGTACATATTTTATTTATTTATTTGATATTGTTAATGTGTCCTCTGTTCCCTCACTAGTTATCGTAAACCTACTACCTTTTGCACCATCAATTAATGCCGTTCCATCTGATTCAAACAAAGTACGTCCTGCGCCAGCTATAACAGTTATAGCACCCGACCCTTTTTTAGTATAAGTAGCAGAAAAGTTATCAAAAGCATCACACGTAAGATTAATTACGTTAACTCCGTTATTTAGGTTTATATGCTTTCCGTTTTGGACATCTTGTGGATTACCACTATCTCCTAATGTATTTGTAGTAATCGATACTCCTGTTGTTATTGTTATTGAGTTAGGTATATCGCCTGTCCCTAGTAAAGATAACCCACCTAAAGTCTTAATAGTTACTGTACTACTTTGGTTGTTATCTATTTCTTTAAACCAAATAGAACCGTTAAATTTAACAACATCGTCAAGTCCAAAGTCAATAGAACCATCACCAAAGTCATGCGAACCAGCAACACTAACAATATAATAATCTCCTATTTGCCCTACTCCATTTTGAAGCAAAGGCGTATTAGTGTCAGCATCCCATCCACCTAATATTAAGTGGTCGGCTTTGCTATCGTTATCAGATATTACAACTTCATTAACATCACGTCTAACTATATTACTTCTAAAAGTGTTTGTAATTAAATCGCAATTATCTGTAACTTCTAAATATAATTCGGCTCTACCATTAATAACATCATTAGAGTACATTTCTAAAAGTGTAGAAAATGTAATATTTTTATTACCAATAGCAGGAACAATATAATTATGTATTACTATCTCGTTTTCTGTTGGTTGCCCTATTGCATACTTTAACTTAAATACTATATTTTGGTCAATAACAGTAGTTACTACATTAAAATCTAAGTTAATCAACACCTTATCCCCTAAACGTAAATCAGTAAAGTAAAATTGATTAGTAATACTATCAAATACATTATTAACCCCGTAAGGTCTATAAGTGTAATCTGTTTTAGTTCCGTTTAAATCATTCTCTATTATAGTAGTACCAGCTACATAGTTGCGTGTAGCACCACTATCAGCGTGAGTTATAAATCCGCTTGCATTAAAAAACTGTTGAGGTTCGCTAGGTATAGTCGCAAAACCCAACTTATTACCAGCAACCCCCACGACCATTTTACCATCGGGTATATTTACTGGTGTGTCTGTTAATCCCACAAAAGTACTAACTGGATTATAACTAATATAGTCTAGTTTTAATTGAGCCTCGTTTACAATAGGTATTTTACCGTCGTTGTTTAGATAGTTCGGCGTATCTGTTAATTGGTCAAATCTAGTAACCCCACCCGAGATAGACCCAGTTGCCCAATAGAAAAAATTAAGCTCTGCTAACTTCTCTCTAAGTTCTAAAACAGTAGTAAACGTAAAAGAACCAGTAGCTCCGTACGTATCAATTACAGTTATATCAGCTAAAGGAACTCTTTGATATAAATTAGCACCCGAACCAGTTTTAAAGTCGCAAAGTAAGTCAATGGTTGTAAGTCTTGGTTGTATATCAGATTTAACCACACCACCATCTAACTGAAAATCAAACTCAATATCCCCTACTCTTGTAATATTTAATCCCATAACTATCGGTTATATGCTTTAAAAGTAATTTCTAAATCAGTAGGCGCACCAATTACACGAGATATTCCAACTCTAAAAGTATTTTTATCTATAATTTTATAAACTGGGGTTAATATGTCGTTATCAGCATTAAAATCTCCTTTTGAGCGAACCGATAAAAATACATCGTAGTCCGTATCGCTATTCATATCATTAGCCATTATAACAGTAACAAAGCTATTTAGCAAAGGAACAGAATCAACTAAAGCCGATGTACAATCTCCGTCTACTGTTAAATTAGTACCTTGTTGTGTGGCGTTACCAACGTCTAAACTATAAAATAAACCAGTATTAATCGGCAAAGCATCTAATAGTTGTTGAATTATAACATCTTGCGCCTCGTTATCATCAAACATCTGGTCTATTATAGCATCCTCAACCTCTCTATGGTCTACAGATGGAATCTTTGTTGCATTCGGTAATTTATCTAGCACTAACGCTTTTAAACTTGCTCTTGTACCCATATCTATATTGTATTATAATCGTTATCGTTGTAATATATTGTATCGTAGTCAGGTGTTGGAATAGGCGCTACATACAATGGGTCATAAATTAATCCTAAAAAAGTAAGAAACACATTTTTAAACATAAAACTATTAGTACTCCCTGTCAATTCCCCTAATTCCATAGGTGCAAATAAATTTACCCTTTCAAGTTCGCAAAAAACATAAATACAATTAAATATATTGTTAAATAGTTTAATAGTAATAGGTCTGAAATCTTCGGCTATATATTTTTGATACTCGCTTGTTTGTATAGTAGTGGTTACTGTTTTTGATGTCGATATTTGGTTATATGCTCCCTGTTCTACTTCTTGCATATCCTGTCTAAAAAACATTTTTAATTGTATAGACTGTATATCCTCGTGCAATATATTACCATAATCTATTCTCGATGTCTTTTCACTTTCTAAATCAGTCAATAAAAAAGGAGTAGAAAAGTAACTTTGCCCTAATTGGTCAATCTCTAAGTAAACAAAATCTAAACCATAATCAAAAGGTACATTTGTAATCCGCCATTGTATCTGATTAGCTCCGTTATCATCAAAGAAAACTGTGTCCACTTCAAAATAAGCCGTTATATCAACTTTAAGACCGCTACATGAATTTACTAGGTAACAAGTCCAGTCCTCAACTTCAACCCCATTAGGGTTGCTCGTTCGTTGGATATAAGGCAGTATATTATTTGGTAGTAGTTGTATATCTCTGAAATTACACAAAGTATCGTAAATAGACGATTTAACACTAAAAGCCTCTTCCTTAGTTTCGTATATTTTTATGAAATCGCTTCCAGCCATCCTTTTAATTCGTTTAAATCGTTTGCAAAAACTCCGTTTACTGATACTTTTTGCCAATAAGTAGCTGGAAACATCAATTTATTACTATCATCAAAGATACTAATTTTATTTCTGTATTCTGAAAATATGAAGTTTGTAACAGTGTATTTATCATTTAGGACAAAATACCCATTATTGGCATAAGTAATGTTAATTTCTTTATTATCGAATTTCTCTTCCCCTAAAACTAAACACGCCTTATCTCTAAAATTATAAGCCATTTCTCTAGGATAAACACGAACTACATTACCTTTTCCATCTAAAGCACGTATAAACCCTTTTTTAGTACGTGCATCATTCTCTAATTTAAAGTAGGTTTGATAATCCATCAGTATAATCATTTCGTGAACATACGGATTTAGAATTGGATTTGTAGGAGTAAAATCAGCACCCTCTTCAATTTTTAAACCATCAACATCGGTAATAGCATCCCTGTTATTCTCATAAAAAGATACAGTGATAGGGTTATTTTTTTTAAATATATTCGCAGTAGCTAGATAGCTATTATAATGTTTGACTATATTTCTTTTAACACTATAATTTAAGTTTGCAAAAGAATCAGGTAGTAGTATATTTTCAGTATCTATACCCTCGCTTCCTCTACTCTGAAAGTCATAACCAGTAGGTAAATATCTAAAATCTGTTATTAATGCAGTACCGAACCCTAAAGGGATTACTGTATTAGGTGTTAATGTTAGTATGTTACTTTGAACCTCTGAAACAACGTAAGAACCCGCATTAAAACTCCCTGTATCAATAGAAAATACATTACCAAACTCTAAACCTAAATCACTCCAATCAAAAGTATTATCGTTTATTAATAACAACCTATTATTATTCGCTACATGCAAAACAGTAACACGCTCTTCTTGAAAACCTGGGACATAATCAATACCATCAATGAAAAATTTAGAGTTGTCATCTTGTGTTGAGTTATCTTCAACTTTGTAAGATTCACGCCGAACACTTTCGATAAGATAAGAGTCTCTACTCATCTTTAAATCTATATCTTTTGTATTCTCAACAAATCTATTCGTTATATTTAAGTTAATATTACCCGAAATAACCCCAAATGAGTTATCTTTTACATTCTCTTTTTCAGCTTGGTGCTTTTCATATTTATACTTAAACTGATTTAATGAGTAATCTTGATTGAATTTTTTAAGATAAGAATCAAAACGCACGTCTTCTGCGATATAAATCTCTTCATTACTGTAAAAGTCATTGTATCTCAAGAACTGAACTCTATCTAAAACAACGTAATCTAAAAAAGTCTCTTTTAAATTGGCTAAAACCTCGTTGAAAGTATAATAAAAAGGTCGGTCTTTAATCCCTCTTAATCTATTACCATCAAAAACGAATTGATTGTAAAGCTCGTTATTTAGTATGTCACTATCAATCTCTAATCCAGCCGTTGATTTACATATCTGTTTAACCACATCAACTAAACGAACTCCTTTTATTTTTCTACTATAATCAGAAGTACTACCCTCTATTTTTAGATTAAATCTAGTAAAAGCAAAATTACACCATAATTCAGGGGGTGTGCCTACTGGATTGTTGTATTTTCTTGATGCTTCTGTCAATAAAACTACTCTGTCTCCTCGTTTTAAATCTCCTAACGGAATAACGACATCGTTAGCTTCAAATGGATTATTACGACTAGGAACTCCATCTGTAGCCGTGCCTACTAAATCAACAAAATTATAAAAATACTTAACAATATAAGCCTGTCCTATTAAGTCTTGTTCCATAACCATAATACGGGTGTTCAATCCATACGTATCGTTAATGACCGCCTCATCACTTTTAAAATCAACTAAATAACTAAAATTAACAGTAGCCTTAGCGTTATTTATATCTGTTTGAGCTTCGATATAAGAGAAGTCTGTAAAATTTCCTATATCCTTGTAGTCATTTATATATACTGGTAAAGTCTCAATCTTTTGTTGGAAGTTTAACAAAGCGCCAGAAAAAGTACTATCAATACCTTCTTGAATAATATTCATAAATGGTTGTACCCTATACTCAACAGATAAACGACCTCGCTTACCGCTATATTGTTGCACCCCAGTACCCATATCCCACTCGCTTACACTTTGTATCTCTTTTGATTTTAACAAGAAATCATGTGTTTCGATTGGTTCGATAGGATTACCATCAATATCTTTATCACTTAATAAGTCAATTTGTAGATCAGCTCTCCTTTTTAGTATCTGCTGATTATTGTTTTGGATAACATCAAATTTAATCTCGTCTACTTGGTTATTATCGCAAGTCAAAAAATCAAAATCCCCTATAATAGTCTTAACTCCTTCAATCTCAATTATAAGTTTAGCTTCGGATTCCCATCCATAATTCTCAAAATATTCTACTAACTTATCAAAGACTTCATCGTGGACTAATTTAGTAAATGTAAATCTAAATTCCCCACCAGCGAAAAACACATCCATCCCGTGCCGTCCCTCTTCTTTTTTGGTGTTAAAATCAATAGCATCAAACCCAATAGGCTCGTTATCTAGTTCCTTTAAACCAAAACCATCAGTTATAAAATCAATGTAAAACTTTAATTTAGGTGATGTTATCATACTTGGAATCCTTTACCAGTTGCACGGTTATTCAACTTATTAATCCGTGTATTATTCTTAACTATAAAGGTACTAAATCCTTTTTTATCAATTGTAGTTTGGTTTGTTGTTATATTGGCAAAATGTGAGCCGATCACATTATCTAAATCCTCTTTAGTTATTCCGTTAAAATTATTAACTGGCACGCCTCTGTACTGTGTTTCGCTCTTCATTAAATCAGCCTTATCCTTAAATACGTCCGTTCCTTTGGGTAGATTTACCAAAGTATCTTTGTTAGGTGTTTTAGCTACTTGACCATCGGGAGTCTTTATATACTCGTGTTTACCACCATCTCCAACAATTGCCAAACCACCGCTAAAATCTCTTACCCCGTCTTTAAATTGTGGTATGTCACGTGAGGCAACCAACACCCCTTGAGCTGCTCCAATAACTCCAACTGCTATAGCCGCAGCTATATTCGCTGGGTATGGCACTTCTGCTAAAGCAGATATAACCGCTTGCGCAGTATCAATAGCGATATTAAATAAAGCTAGTTCTTTTTCTCTTTTAGCTTGTCTGTTTTGCAACATTCTTAATTTTTCATCGTATTGCCTGTCTATCTCCTGTCTAGCTTCTGTGGTTTGACCAGCAAACACTAATGATATTTCTTTTTGTTGCTTTAATCTTTCTCGCTCAGTATCAAATCTTTGTTTACTTTCTTTATTTACAAAAGCAAAAGCCTCTTGTGATATTTCTGCAATAGCAACAAATGTAGTTTTCCAGTTTTTTCCAAAATCTTCTACTTGACCATTTAAAACATCAAATAAAGTTTCAAATCCTGTTTGACTTATGAAGTCATCTAAAAAAACACCTAAAAATGACTTTATAGCCTCTTCGCTTTCTTTTGCTTTTTCTGATACTTTATTTAAAGAATCTGCTTGTTCGTTTAGGTTCTCAATCCAATCGTCTCCCGCTTTTAATAACGCTCTATTATCTGTAATTAACTCAAACGCATTATTGATTGATGACAAAATTTGATTGTACCTTTTAAACTCTTCTGAATTTTCTTGATTAGCATCTCGTAATTTTATAACCTTATCTCTTTGCTCTGTTAATTGTTTTATAAAAACCTCATTTTCTGTACTATTTAATTGAATTGGAGTTACTTTCTCACGTTTAGACCCGATACCCATAATAGCATCTATCTCCTTTTGTTTGGATATTATTTTGTCAGCATAATCAGAAAAATCAGAACTTGTATTTGAGTACTCTGCCTGTTGTTTTTTTAATAAAGACAACTCCTCGTTTAATTGGAATAACCTTCCATTTTTAGACTTAGATTCATCGTCTGTTGCTTTTTTATTTTCTTTTAAAGAGTCTGTGTTTTCGTTTAATATGTTGTTAGTTGCTCTGACTGTTGCATTTAACATCGTATATTTTTCTAGTGCTTTTCTTGTAATGTCATTTTGGAACTCAATAACAGTATTTGAAGCTCCAATCCTTACACGTCTTTCCCCTTCGGCTTTAGATAATAACCACGTTTGTTTAGCTAAATCCCTATCTATTATTGCGTTCTCCTGTTTGAACTTTGCTAGTTTTTTTAATTCTATGCCCGAACTTTTAGCCTCTTTTTTTATAGCCTCCATTTGAAATACTACCGAGTTTTCAAATTGTATTGATAATTGGTCTTTAAAAATTATAGTTTGTTCGTTTAATTCTGTGTAAAATTTAAGGGTACTGGTCAACTCGCTAATCAAACCTTTAAAAAACCTAGATACCACACCGTTGCCATTTTCTATAGATAAAATAAACTCTTCCCAGCTAGAATCTAATATTTTTAATTGAGCGTCTAAAGATTTTAACTGTTCATTTACTAAATCATCTAACGCTCCCCCGTTATCCCTTATAGCTTGTGCGTTTAACTCTATTTTATCAGTATTGTTTGCTAATATAACCCCAACTTTAGCGGCTTGCGCACCGAATAAATTAGAGGCTAATGCTAGTACTTCTAACTCTGTTTTCCCTTCTCTTTGCGCTTTGTTTACCTCGGCTAGAGCATCATTTAAAGATTTACCATCTTTAGCTAGTTTCTGTTGTGCCGTTGCTAGTAAACGTCCTGCGCTTTCTGCTTTCAAACTGTTATCCGCAAGAATACCAACAACCGAACCTGTGTAGGCTAAATCTTTATTTAGAATCCTTGAAATTGGTGCTAAATACTGGAACGAATCCCGCATTTTTTGAAAATCTAAAGTTGTAGATGTTCTAATTGTAGCTATTGTATCAGCATATTTAGACGCTTCTTCGTCCCCCGCACCAAACGCATTCAACATTTGGACTAAAAACTCTCCAGCTTCCTCACTTGTGGTGTTAAGTCCAATCCCTAAATCCACTACTGGTTTTAATAATTTTCTTATTTGCTCTGGCGTTTTACCCAATGTTGCTAAACTTTCAGCCAATTTAGCGACCTCGTTAGATGTTTTTACAGATGCACCAGCTACTTTGATAATATCAGCCTCTAAAGAAGATAATTCGCTCCTTGTTGTTCTAAAAACCCCAGCTAAACTTTGCATTGATTTGTCAAACTCACGAACTCTATTAAAAGCATTTCTTATTCCGCTTACAAATAACTGAATGCCACCAATAAGACCAAAGGCTCCTACTAAATTTTTTAAAAAACCAATAGACCTTTCGCTTGTTCTGTTCCATCTACCTGTAGCCTCGTCAGCTCGTAGTATCTTAGCTCTTAATCCTGTAAACTCGGCTTTTGCTACTCTTAATTGCTTATTGTATTCTCTTTGTGTTTGCGTTGAAGATTTACCTCTTACTATTAAATCTTGCAAACGCCTTGCTGATTCAGCCTCGGCTTTAGATAATTGTAGATATGCGCTATTTAATATCTTAGTTTGAGCCTCTTCTTTTTGTTTTTGCCTAGTTAATCTCTCTCTTAAATCACTTTGTTTTTTTACGTCCGCCTCTCGTTTGTTTCTTGCTTGTTGTTCTGCTTTTACCTCCCTTTCAGCTTGTTTTATAGAATCATCAGCTCGTTTTTTTCTTGAGGCTATTATCTGTCCATTTTGCTCTATAATAGTCTTGTTTAGCTTTTCAATCTCCTTGTTAGCTTTATTTTGCTCCGCTTCAAATGACTTTAACCCTTTTAAAGAATTAAGAGATTTACTCATCTTTAAAGCCGATTGAGATACCTCAACTATTTCTGTTTGTACGCCTTGTAATGACTTTTTAAGCTCGTCAACTTGTGCTTGAGCCTCTTTGGTTACAATTAAATCTATTCCGTTTGCCATTACTTAATTCTTTTTGCTTGTTCAATTAAATCAAACCATTCTATCATAGTGGTTTTTCTAACATCTATTTTGTAACCTAATTCTAATCTCTTTGACAACATTAAAGATTGCGTATAGATTGACGTAACCTCTTCCTTAATCCTAGTTTCTATCTTTTTACGTAAATCGGAAATCTTATCTTGTTCTACTTGCAAATACTGGATAGCCTTATTTATTGATTCTTGTGTAACGTTATCTTTGTCGATTACTATCCTATGTGTCTTTAATTCATCAAAATAACTATCACTAGCAATACCACTGATGATACTGTCTACCATAACCGCACAAACTTTTATCTTTAAATCATTAACCATCAATCGCATTCTATCTCTTAGACCATCAGTCAATCGATTGCTTTTAGATAGTTCGATGTATTTATCAAATACTTCTAATTTCAAAGACTCCAAATCAATATCCTTGCCGTCTCCTTTTTTTATCAAATACTTGTAATCGCTCGTATCTAATAACATATAAGCGTTATAAATAGATATTTCATCTATTTGATATGTTATAGTTTTTCTCTTAAATAATCGCATATATCAGGTAGTAAAATCTCGTTATACAAAGTTAATTGATTATCAGGAGTTAATCCGAAGATATTAGTGCCATATTTACCCATTAACAAGTCTGTTTTATCGTCAGTTGATGTTATAAATAAATGGTTACTTGTAAATATTAGTTTAAAACCTCTGTAAAAATCTCCAGTATCTTTTAATGTAGTCCTATCGTAAGGCTGGTTATTCGATTGTTTTATAAATATGGTGTCTTTAGAATATGGAGCTAACACAATATTATTACTATCAATACCTTCATTGTACAATTGTACTTGTGTATTCAAGTGTATAATAGCCTCCTCATTAATAGCAACCGACTTAGAAACAATATTAGGTATATTATTCCTAACTTGGTCTAGTTTATTGATATAGTCGGCTACTGTTACACTCATTTTATAGTTTTTGTAATTCTAACCACAAAGCATCGTTATCCATATTTGAGGTATCAACGCCTAACACCTCAACTACTCGGATAGAATCGTTTACAAGCTCTAATTGGTCTAAAAAGAACTCGCCTAAACCATCAATATACACCTTCATATACTTATTTCCGTGTGGTGGTAGTAGTTCGTAAGTAGCTGGTGTCAAATCTTGTCTAAGTAATATATGTTTACGTGCATCTAACCAAACATCAGTAGCAACCTCGGCAATTACAGTAATTAGTAACTTATCATCTAACTTATTTAATATTAATTCTTTTCTCATAACTATCTTATTTCAATCCATTTTATACTCCCTAAAGTGTCACTATTACCACCTATACCAGTTAAAACTACACTAATACGCCCATTTAATCGATGCGCTCCCAATAAATCTAAAGTAATAGGTATCTTTAAATTAACGGTTTTACCTAGATTACCTTTTGAGTTCTTATCACCAGCAACAAAACCACTATCAATAACTAAAGTAGGTAGACCAGATACAGTACCAGCCGTGTTATATTCAACTGCGCTATAATTGGTATTAACATCATTAAAAGTAGTATTTCCAGTTAACGCTTGACCTACACATAACTCCCATTTTATACTAGAATTACCATCAACAACCAACCCTATTTCGATAACTTTTAATTGAACTCTATTCTCAAATCCATTAAACAATAATTTAGGTCTTATAGAAATTAAATGAGTTCGATTACCATTATTAGCTTGTACATTGTTTGTTTCTGCAAAAGTATATCCCGATACATTATCATTCCCCCCACTTGTTTGTACTGAACAACAGTTATAACTTAAATTAGTATTAACTGCGGTTGAACTTATTATCCCAACTCTTATCGGTAAATTTGCCGTTTGAACATATGGAAAGTCGCTATTGTTTGAATTATCAAACGCATGTAACCAAACCAAATCCGCCCCAATTTGCATTCCGAACTGTACAGAACCAACATATAACGCTTCAAACTGAATTAAAAATATTTGTTCTTTAGAAATATCAATACCTAAACCTACTGCATCAATAACTTGCGATTGATTACCTTGTGAAGTGCCTGTATTTATGAACACTTCCAAATTACCATTCCCTAACAATCTTATACCCATCGCATTAATACTATCTCCATATTGAGCATACTTAGTACTACCTACAACTGCATCTTTAAAATTAAAAGTAATATATATTTTTTGTCCTTTTCCTGCTTGGTATCTAAAGTACTCGTAAGACTGAATGTAAGTATTACCTACCCCTGTTGAAGATATAACCGCCATTCTATTAGTAGCATCATGCGTAATAGTACCATTTTCTAAATTAGTACCATATAGCAAAGGTTGTAAATCGTATGTAAATTGTGCCTCAAATAACAATTCAGGACTAGCTACCTCTTGCAGTCCAAAAGCATCCAATTTAGGAGTTAAAAAATTTAATTTACTTATTATTTCGTCTTGTTTAGCTAATGTACTCGCTCCTGTTGGTAATGGTAAAGATGAGGCACTAACAGTTTGCGTATCGCTCGGTTTAGTACGTGTGCTTAGTAATACGTCAATATTATCTGTCTTTGCTTTAATATCGCTTAAAATAACGCTCTGTGAGTCTTGTTTCGCCTCGGTACTTGCATTAGGGGTTAATCTATTGAATATATCCGTTAACCAAACAATCATTTGGTTTTGCTTCAATTCTGTACTAGCTCCGATTGGCAAAGCTCCACCACCACCATCACTAATCATACTAGCTAACTCGTTTAATTTATCGACTGCATCCGCAATATCAACGGGTACTACTCCGTTTATAGTGTTTATGTTTTCAATATTCAAAGATTTAACTATAACGCTAAAAGAGAATATGTATATTTTAGAGTATATTCTTGTTATAAAAAAACTTTTTCTAAAAAACCTTTCTGAAAGACCTCCACTTTCCGACATTTTTAACGCTCCGTCTTGTATGTCAAAATTATAAATTACCATTTATATAATATTTTACCCAAAAATACAAAAAAAGGGAGCTATTATACTCCCTCTCATCTCCTTTCTTTTAATTAATAATACTACGTTGTAATTGTAGATACTAAAGCAGATTGATAAACTCTTGAGCCTACCACTTTAGGCTCAATTTGAACTGTAACTACATCAGATGTAGACAAAGCAGCTACTGTTTTAGTGTAACTTCCGTTTCCATTGCTAACCAAAGCACCAGCATCAGCAACACCGTTAACTTTTACTACTACATCACTAGCCGTAAATACTACATTCGGGACACCTTTAGTAATATCTGTTACATTAAACAATACAGTTGTATCAGTATCAGCAGGTGCAGTCACATCAACTAACATTTGGTTTATACCGTCTAAATCTTCTTGTGCATTGTAGTCTAATTCGTTAGCTATAATCCACGAAATACGCTTATCAAACTCATCTCTATACTTCAATTCAAAAGTAACTGATTGTTTAGCCGTTGTAGTTCCGTTAGCTAGTTTGTACATTCCAACTGTAAAACGTCCAACTGCAAGACCTTTCAATAATCCAGCAACCGATTGAGTAAAGAACTTATTACCCTCTCTATCCCACATCACAATATCCCATTGGTCGTAAGAATCTAAGTAGTTTAATGCTTTGTTGAATGCCAAATCATTCTCAAAGTTAATAGTATAACTATATGGATTTTTAAGAGTTGATTTAGTTAATCCTGTTGATGGATTTTGCTCTGTTGAATCTTCCGCCCCATTGTCAACTACATCAAAAATACCGTTAAGTATAATTAATTTCCCGTCAACTTGTAGTTGTTGCTCGTAAGCTAGATTCATGTCGTCAGGATTATCGCTAGTCCCAAAATCAGTACCTCTTTTTACAAGTCCGATTGTTCTGATATCTTGGATATTAACTGGGCAATGTTGCAAACCAGTACCTATCACTTCATTGTTGTTTGTTGGGCAGTACCCACTGTTTATAATTGTAGCCATTATTTAATATATTTATAAGTTTTTAAATAAGAGATAACTTTAGGGTTCGATACTTCGATAGTATCTCCAGCTAAATACTCTTTTTCTTTTGTTGGAAACCTTTTTAATAAAGTGAATTTATACACCTTATCAATTTTAGTTTCTATTGTTTTTTTCTTTGCCATAGTTTAGAAATTAATTGTTTTTAAACAGTTATTGTTAATTGTTATTGTTGCGTCAATTACTATTACATTTAAAGTTGATACCGTTGCTCCTTTTTCATCTTTCTTAAATGAATAGTTAGGCTCGTTTGATACTCTTATATCATCTTCAATACTAGATATAGTTGATTTATCTAAAGCTTTTATTAAATTATCTTTAATTGGCTCTAAACAAGTTTTATAATCTGTTTCAAAAATAACAGTATTAAACTCGTCTACTTTATCTGATTGAATCGCTATAAAGAACCTAACATCCGCTTTTATTATTTTACTTCTGTTATTTTCAGAATAAGGAGAAGGAACTAGCCAAACTAAAGGAAACTCATCATTCTCATTTAGATATTTATTAAAAACATCCTTAGTACCGTGGTCATATTTTATATTAAATACTTGACCTAAACTATCAGTATATGCTGGTAATTGGTCTATTAACTCACGAACTCTAGTTTCTAGTAACATATTTAATATTGAGTATTAACCCAAATACCTTGAGTTTGTTTTCTTTTATATTGCCTAAACTTTAAATAATCAAAATTGTAATCTTCTTTGTGGTCGTATAAGAATGTAAATAAACTTACCTCTACATCAATTGTATCGTTAACCTCGTCTATAAACTCATTGTTACCGATATAAGATAACTTTAACTCTGAACCTAAATAGTTTTGATATTTATATAAAAAAGTATTCCATGATTGGCTCAATTTAATAGTAGGGTCGAAATGTTCAGCGTTTTCTGCTTTAGGTTTTGAAACACCCATAGCGTTATTAAATCCGCTTTCAGACTTTGACAAACAATGGTAGTAAATAAAGTTAGCTATTAAACTATTTTCATTTTTTAACCCCTCCCATACTTTGCCATCATATTCAACTCCTTCAACTAAATCAATCCATTTTTGGCCTGCCATAGGTAAATCTACCAAAGCTAACTGTAACTCATTATACGAATCTAACTGCAACGCATTTAACAATAATCTACGTTCTAAAACATCAATATTATTATTAATCCAATTAGTATTATTAGGGCTACCTTGACTAGGCGATGTTGTTACAATCGCTTTCGCCAAGGGAATATACAAGTCATTTTTAAAGTAGGTAATGTCTGTTATATTTATAGCCATAATAATAAAATTAGTTCTTAAACAGTAGCGACTGCAAACGCCATGATAGGAGTTTCATCTACAACTGAACTAGGAGCGTGATTAAAAGATAAATCGATTGACAACTCAACTTGAGTAAGTACATCCTGTTTTTCTCCATTAACACCAGTTCCATCAGCTCTAGTTTCGTAAGAGTGAACTGCATACTGTAATCCATCAACAGGATTCATTAAAGTACCGTAGGTATTCTCTTTAGTTTCAACTCCTTGTCTGTTTTCAACTGGAATCCAATCAGGACACGCTACATAACCTTGAGGAACTGCCAACCAAAAACCACCAGTATAAGTAACATCTAAAGCTACCGCTCTTGCAGTTAAGTTAGGGTCATGTACGAAAGTAGTACCCATAAATTGGAAACTAGTATTTGTGGCATTTTGAGCCCCTTGTGCGGCTTGTCTTAAAAATTCAGTATAAGAATAAGAATCACAAACTAAATCTAAAATAACACCTTTGTATTTTAGTAATTCTGCTACTACTTTAGTAATAGTTATACTCTCTTCTTTAAAAGCACTTTCGATTACATAAACATCGTTAGTACCATCAAAAGTTCCTTTTACCGATGCAGTATTAACTCCTGTTCTATTGTCAAACAAGTAAGTACCAGCAGTAGTATTTAATCCGTTGGCAAAATCAATAACTTTATTTTCAATATCGTTGTTGAATAATTCTTGCCATGAGTAGATACTTTTATCAGCTTGTTTTAAAGTGATTGAAAAAGTAGTAGAGTTTGTTACCCATGCTAACGGTAAAACTCCACTATCCCCACCAGTACCAGTATGGTTGTGTGAACGCCCAGTAGTTATTAATGCTTGTGCAGTTCTTTTAAAGTAATTAGCCTCAACTGCTCGTGAGTCAGATGTCTTTAATTCCTTATAAGAAGGAAAGAATTGCTCGGCTCTCTGTCCGATAAATAATTTAAAAACATCAGGAGATACAAATCTCTTGTCGTTGTTCGCAAATGATGAAGCTAGTTTAATTTGAGCCTTCACCAAATTTGCCAATGTGTAATTTGCCATTGTGTTTGATATTTAATTAGATAAAATTAAAGCTGTCCAGCTAGTCTTCTTGTTTACGACCGTAAACGTATGTAGTTATACAAATATAATAAAAAAACCTCCAATTATACAAAAGGATGTTTTAAAATTGATTTTAAATATGTTTTAACGGTTTATTTTAAGTTTTCCATCAAAGAATATAGCTAAATCATTATATGTAGAATTATCAGTCATCTTTGAAGTATTTACAATTATAACGCCGTCTTTTGTTTCAAAATAAATACGGCAATCTCCAAATTTAGCTACTTTTATTTTTTCACTTGAAGAATCTAAACATTGTGAAAAACCTTTAAATAATGGTTTGTTATCGTTTAAGGCAAATCCATCTTCGTCAAAGTTTATAAAATCAGTTCTTTTAGGTTCTAATTTTAAAAACTCATTATAATCTTTAATTAATTCAATGTCATTAATTTTAACAACTAATTGATTTAAAGTCGGTAGATTTTTAAACCCTAATTCTTTTAATTTATCAATCATACTATTCTAAATCAATTAATCCAGCTTTATTACTAGATTCTAAGTTAGTATTGAACTCATGTGAATTAGGAGATATTCCTTTTGCTTGTTGGTCTTTAATAAAATCATCAAGACTTATCTTACCTTCTTTAGTTTTTGAATCATCACCAGTACCAGTACCAGTACCACTAACATAACTAGCATTTGTTCTAAAGAAGTCATTAACCACATCTTTAACATCCATTACATCTGCGGTTGTTTTGTTTTTTATAATATTACCGTTAATATCTTTAGCAACGACCATCCCGCTTTCATCTGTATCAAATGACATTTTTGATTTTAATATCAAAAGCATGTCGTCTTTTGGAAGTATAGAGTTTTTAGGAATTAGAGATTGTAAGGTGTTATTAATCTTACTTTCTGATTTATAAGAATTAAAATTACTTTCAATATCTTCTTTAGTTTTCAAGGCATTAGCTAAAGCCGTCTCTTTATCTTGCAATGTTTGTTGAATCTTCTTTAATTGCTCTGCTGGTTCAATCTTAGCATCCGATAAAACTTTGCTTTCATAACTAGCTAAAAGATTATCCATAGTTTTACCTTGGAAATCCAATCCTAACGAGTCTCTTGTTTTTTTGATGGCTATCTCTAAACCTTCTTTTCTAGCATCTTTTTTATGATTCTCAATAAAAGAACTTTCTTCTTCTTCGGTTCTTATTGTTACTTTTTCATCAATTACTATTTCTGACGGATTATCTTTTAAAACATCATCAGAAACCTCGAACACTTTATTACCTACTTTAATTTTCATGTCTTAGTCTTTTTTAATTTTTAATTTTTTCGGTTGTTTAGATTCATTCCTATCTCTAGTTGCATCTTGGTCAATTATGTAAAGTATACCACTTTCCTTACATTCTCGTTCGCTAGCTTCAACACTATCAACAGAAATAATACATCTACTTCTTAATTCTTGTTTTTGACCGTCAGGATTAAAATATCCTTTATTGTCTTTTGTGAGTAACCTCACTTTTTTACATACTACCATCATTTTTGTTTAATTTATAGTTATTAAAATATTCTTGAAACTCTATTTTTAAAACATCTTCATCTTTGTTTTTATCTGCATCTTTCCAGAACTCATGGAAAATATATTTTTTTTGGCTTTCTTCTTGCCCGAAATAATCAAACACCTCTTTGGTTGTGTAATGAACATAGGGCTCTATTTTTGCTTTTTTCAAAATTAGACTTAAGCTATTTGGGTCATTCTTATATTTAGCAGTTAACACCTCTTCAAGTTGTTTGTCTAATATTGTGTTATTAGCTCCTTTCTCTTTTGACTTTTCATAGTTTTCAATTAACACATCAGGACTCTCTATAATATACCTACGTCCAAAACTCTTATAAAAAACCAACTCATCACTATCATCTGTTTTAATTGGGTCAATATAGTATAGCACTTGGTTAGCGATAGTATTATACATATACTCCGCTAAATTACTATACTTGTTAAGTTCGTTTATAATAGGTTGTGTATCTATATATCTACCAGTAGCAGTCTCTTTTCCTTTCTCTGTTATCTTAATAGTATTCGTACCCCAAAGAGTGTCGTTTATTAAATCTTCATTATCTCTTAAATCTTCTTTCATTCTCTCCCATGTATCTAAATCAGGAGCGATATAACCAGCGATATTAGGGGCGATGTTAGGTTGCCCTTCTCTAGGAAGTGGTAAAGTTACCATATCAGTAACGTCTGATTTTTTTAAATAACCAGAGCCACCACATGAACCACATCCATCATAAATACCTTGTTTATTCTGAATCTTACCCGACCCATTACAAACTCTACATTGAGATACGTATCTCCAATGTATAGGAAATCCATTTAAGAACTTGTAAATAGTTAATATCGATTTATCTCTTGCGTATTCTTTAGATAACTCAATAATTGGGTATAATGTTGATTTTCTTAACTCCGACCCTAATATCTGAATATTAGATAATACTAAGCATGGTGTTTTACTAAATCCATGAGGCAATGATTTATCGTAATCAATTAAAAATATACCGTTTGATTCTTTTATTATCCAAAAATTAACATCGTCTATAATAGTCCACTCTTTTATAGAACTATCGTTAATCTGTTTAGGTTCAAAAATTATATATTCTATTTGTTGACCATCACTTTGATAATATCTAATATCTTGTATGCTTTTATGGTATAGATAAGGTTTATCTTTTTTAGTTGCGGTTAATATAACTCCATTAGGGTCTACATCTACTAAATTAAATAAATCTTTCTCTAAAAAGCTAAATAAAGAATTGTTGTTTTTAATATTACTTATAGAGTTTGTAAAATTAACTCTTAACACTTCGTTATCTATATTAATAACTTCACTACCCCCACTTGCATCAAATACATTTTGTCTTTTGCTTGTAACTCTAAAAAACAAATCTCTAATGTCTTTTGAGTATTTTTTTCTAGCTTCAGCTCGTTTACTAGATTCAATATGCTCTATTTGTTCGATTAACTCCTTATCAAATCCAATACCATTTACTAGGGCTTCTAGTGTACGATTTGTTTCTCTAGCCGTATTAACCCAATCGGGCGCTCGGTCTTTGTGTTTTAATAATAACGGGATTACCTCAGTTTCTAAAAAGGTCATATTAAACGAATTTATACAAATATAGTAAAATTACCACGCAAACTCATAATCATTAGTTTTTAACTCAAACCACATGCGCATCATTATAGCATCAGAAAAATCAGGAGAACGCCCTAATCTGTCTTTTAAATCCTTTTTACTTTCAAGCCTAATCTTTCTATCGTCCGCCATCGGTTTTTTATTAATTTGTTCCAAATCTTCAATAATTTGCTTTCTAAATTCTTGATGCTCTATGTAAATTAATCCAGCTTGTATCATTTCAGCTAACTTAAAATAACATTGAGCTTTTAAATTCCCATAATTCTCGCTAAATCCGTCAACTTTTACAGGAGTCCCATTATTTCTAAAAGCATTTGCACCAGATAATATACCAGTTTCAGAGCTATTACGCACAAATTTACGCAAACCGTCCGCATCATAAACCACATTAGACAAAGGTACTTGGTTATCTATCCTAATATCATTAATCTTCTTAGATACTAATATTTCATCTATCTTTTCAATAGCGTAAATACGTTTAATAACAAATCCCTCCCAATAACAAATAACAAACAAATCCGAACCCTCATAGGCAATATCACAAGATAAATAACGCTCGTTATTTGGTGTAATGAATGAGTTTGTAAATAAATCTAGTATCTTGTTATAATCATTAATTGCATATGGATTATCATCAAATTCCCAATTCCCATTAACAAGCCTTTCAATTTCATTAGGAGATAGTATTTTAATTAGATTAGAAATATAATCTTCGGGCAACATCTTATTATCAGACGGTAAAGCCTGAATAAATTTCTTATGTACTTCTAATTTATTATTCTTTGCTTTTTTATAATATTCTCTATAAAGATAATTCTTAGCTGGGTTACAAGTCTGTAATAGTTTAGGGGTTAAATTATATTCTTTATTTTTCCAACGACCAATAGATGCTTGTAAGTTATTCTTACATTCTTCTTCGAACTCCCCCGACTCTTCAATCCATCCCCTTGTCATTTGCATGGAACCGAAACGCATATAGTTTGGGTCAGATGGGATGTATTTCGCATCAATTAAAAATATCTTAGAACCATTATAGAACTCGAAATAATTATCTTGCCCGTTATATTTGTAATAATCTTTAGTTATTCCCCAAATAGATAAGACCTCATGGATTGAAGGGATTGTAAACTTCCTTAAATCGGTTAATTTTTTACGAGCTATGAAATAATGAGTTTCGGGATAAATTAAAGCATCTCCGCATATTAAAGTACATCCTATAAATGATTTACCAGACCCTTTAGAGCCTCCGTAAACTATATCAATAGTCTCTTTGTCAATCCAATATTTAGCGCATTCTAGTTGTTTAGAATTGCCGTTTGTATTAAAGTCGATAATAATACCATTATTCCCCATCTTTTATAGTCATTCCTATAATTGGAACTGTTTGGATTTTTTCGTTATCACTTGTCAAATCCTGCCTATCAGTCCATTTAAAACGATTTTTCATATTCATATACCAACCAGTATAATTAAAGTCTCTATCTTTTAAATTTTCCCGTCCACTTCTTTGCCACCACCCTTCAGATAATGCCCTACCTCTTTTTATGGTTTCCGAAAATATAGGTTCTTGATTCATCCATCTATCGAATAAATCATTAGAGAATGAACTTCTCCACTCCCAAATCAATGCTTTAATTTCAACATCGGACGCTCCTTTAGAATAAAGATTTAATATATCTTCTTTCCAGTTTTTAGGTAATTTATCTAATCCTTCTAACGGTCTAGCCATACATCAAATATACAAAATAAAACAAACTTATTTAGAATAAATACAAATAACAATTATTTTAATGTTTTTTATTGCGTAACAATAAATATGTTGTATATTAGCTATAAGAAACAAAGGGAAATAATCCCGTAACAATTAAAAAATAGAAATTATGAAAACTATCTTCACTATTACAAACAGAAATTTCGCAACTTTAGAATTTGCTCAAAAATTTGCAGACAAAAACAATCTTGATTATTCTTTAATATCAGAAAGTCAAATAAAAGAATATACTGTTTCAAAAAATGTTTTTCTTGGCAAAGAAAGTCAAGAGAAATATAACGAAAGACGTACAAACAACACATTTTAAATAGCTCCTTTGCGAATTAGTAACTAAATCAGATTTAAACCCTAAAACCTAGAAATTATGAGCAACTTAGTAAAAACAATAATCAAAAAATCTAATTTGAAAATTGGAATGACTGTTGAATGGAATGGTCAATTAACAACTGTAGATAAGGAAAATTTAAAAAACACTTTACACGGAATGGCTTTTAATGGATGTTCGTTTCCTAAAGAAATAGTAATGGTTCAATTTGCTGTACCAACTGCAAATGGTATAGTTTTAAGATAATCAGTAAAGAGCTAATAAAATGGAGTGAAATGAGCCGTAAATTAATCGGTTCAGATAACCCTAAAAACTATAACCTATGAACTGGAAAGACAAAATAATAGAATTAGACGATTTAAGGAAGTTAAAAAAAATATCACAGACTAAGATTGCGAATGAATTAGGATTAAAGCAGCAACAAGTAAATAGCTTTTTTAGGTGTCTTAACTGTCCTAGTTTAGATTTTTATTTAAGGGTGAAATATTATTTAGAAGAGGGGGAATGACACCCCCTCCGATTTTTTTTGGGAGTTGTTTACTAGTGTTAACATAATCACAATAGTAGTATATTAGAATAACAGCTCCAATTGCTCATTAACACTTTTTGTAAACTTTTTTAAGTCAATATTATCAAAGTTATAATTTACAATTTCATCTATAACAATAGCAAATTCATCTCCTTCATATAATGCTTTTAAATATCCGTCCTTATCTTCTTTTTCTCTTACTTTTTC
>TARA_R110002049_G_scaffold304996_1_pt1 | contig 27284 bp, 20 predicted proteins | sample TARA_R110002049 | Tara Oceans TARA_R110002049 (sample SAMEA4396941) | marine metagenome | biome: Polar Biome; feature: [SRF] surface water layer (ENVO:00010504); material: water (ENVO:00002006), including particulate matter (ENVO:01000060) such as... | depth 5 m
CTTTGCTTTGTTTTTATACTTTGAAAACTAGCAACTTGAATTAATTACTTAATTTTGATATTCTTTACCTTACTGACCATTGGTAATTTTACAACAATTTGAGGATTCAAAGCCGCTAAAGCTTCACCTTCTTTTACCATGCCTTCATAATTCGGTAGAGATTACTTCTGCGCTTACATCACTTTCTACAATATCACATATTTTCTTGTAATGCGCTAAAATATTAGCTTCACCTGAAACACCCTCTTTTGCCATTAAAGATGGGTTTGTTGTAACTCCATCTAAAACACCTAAAGCTTGTGCTTCGGCTATATCATTTAGGTTTGCCGTATCTATGAAAAATTTCATATCTGTTATTTTATACTGTTTTTAAATATTCTAATACTTGTTTGCTTACTTTTTCGCCTGTAAAACCAAACTTGTCATCAAGTATGGTTGCTGGTGCCGAATAACCAAAGTGATTCAATCCGAATACTTTACCAGAATCTCCAACCAATCCTTCTAAGTTTACTGGCAATCCTGCCGTTAAACCAAATAAATGAAATTATACGTTTTTAGCCATAATTATTAGCGTTAAGCCGCTAATAAATAAGAAAAACATTAAGCCAAGTAGATTATTAGTACCCTTTGGGGCATTTTTAAACTCTTTCCAAATAAATATACCCCAAATAGCAGCTACCATTGTTGCTCCTTGTCCCAATCCATAAGAAATTGCAAAACCAGCTTCACCTGCAGCAATCATATTTAATAAAAAACCTAAACACCATATAGCTCCACCAAAAATACCAATGAGATGTAACTTTGGAGTACCCTGCTTAAAATAATCTGTGTAGGTTACTTTATCTCCGCTAATTGGTTTGTACATAAAGAACGTATTGAAGACAAAATTTGAAATAAATATACCTATCGAAAACATAAATACTGCTGTATAGGATGTAAGCAGTCCTGTTGTTGGATTTGCGAAGTCTTCTGACATAGACGCGGCTACAAACCTATAGAAGAACCCCATTAATATGCCTGCTGCCAAAGAAATCAGTATTCCTTTTGTAGTAGCAGCACCTTTAGATATTCTTTTATATGCTAAAGCATCTACTACAATTGCTAAAGCAACTAGTCCTACTCCACCAAATAATAAAAGAGGATCTCCGTCTGGTACAGCTGCATAATTAACAACAACACCTAACACTAGAGCAATTCCAATACCTATGGGAAAAGCAATTGCCATACCCGTAATGTCTATTGCTGCTACCAATAATAAGTTAGCAATATTAAATACAACACCTCCTAATAAAGCATAAAAAATGGCATTTAATGAAGCACTTTGCAGGTTTGGTAGAAAAGCCTGACCACTATCTCCAGTACTTCCTAGAGTTAGTCCTAATATTAACGATAAGATGATTACACCTAATGTGTAATCCCAATAAAAAAGTGGGAAACCCCATTTTTGTGATGCTAATTTTTGTGTATTAGCCCAAGAGCCCCAGCACAACATTGTTATTACACAAAGAAATATTGCTAATTGATAATTTTCGATTATGAACATAATTATAGTTTTTTTAGGTTGACTAATATTTATTTGATTTATTATCGTTTTATTTGCGATTTACGTAAGCATAATAAGCTCCAATAATCCCTTGATTTTTTATATTAAAGAAAGTGTGTAAGTAAATAGGTCCTGGCTTAAGGTGCACATCAAATATAACCCCTTTATCTTCAGGCTTCACGTTCTTTGTTAACCCCTCGAAGCCATAAGGTATTTTCTCTGAGATAGTTCGTAGTTCCATATCACCGATATAAATACTGGCAGAAACTATAGGTATAGCTGTCCCACCAATATTTCCGTTTCTGTCAACCATCGTACATTCCCCAGCAATTGGCGAATCTGTTTCTTTGGGCCAACGGCGTAATTCAATTTCATAGTTCCCTTCCTGTGCCACATCCAAGCACCAATAACTGTTTTTTCGCTCTCCTCGACTTATTTGTGGCTGTTGGTCGATAAACACATCCAGCCAATCACAAACGGTCAAAAAACTTGGGTTCTCATGGTCACTTCCTATTATAATCTTTTGGGGTTCATTTACATCCTCTTTTACCCTGTCCCACCAAATATCAAGCTTACCTTCCATTTTTTGGACAACCTGAAGGTTTTGGTCGTAAACATTATTCTTTTGCAAAGGGTCGGTATCGAGGTCATAAAGTTCCCTAGACTCCAGCAATCGCCAACCTTTCCACATTACCGCAGCACCTTCTTTCCTTACAATAGTTTGACCATGTGGCGCAGGGTAGTTGATGAAAGCAGGCATTCTACTATAATTTGTAATTAGCATTCTGTCCTCAGATATTCCTTCTTCGCCTCGTAGAACAGGCGCTAAACTCATCCCATCGAAGCTTAGCAGGGTTGGCATATTTAAACCGCAAAGGTCAATAAGTGTTGGAAGAATATCTTGAACCTCTGCCAATCCTAAAACTTCATCGCCAACATTTTTAAAACCTCCGTCTGGCCAATTAATGAAACACGGAACCCGATGCCCTCCGTCCCAAAGTTCGGTCTTCATTCCACGCATGCCCGCATTGAAATACTTAATTCCCATGATACTCCCATTGTCAGTTAGAAATACAACTATAGTATTGTCCCTTACATTTTTTTTATCAAGGAAATCCAATAAACTGCCAACATTTGTATCAATATTCCGAATCATGGCCAGATATGGAACTAGCGTTTTTTTCAAGTTTTCATTCTTCCCCGGAAAAGTTGATTCTTCATATAGACCTTCAAGTACTTTCAAATCTTCTTCCTTTGGAACATAGGGATAGTGTGGAGTATTTGTAGAGATATAAGCAAAGAATGGTTTCTCTTCTGCTATCGAGTTTTCAATAAATTCTTTAGCCTTATCAAAGAAAACATCAGTGCAATAACCATCAAATTTCTCTTGTGTGCCATTGTGCCAATAAGTATCGTCAAAATAGTCATTGCCCCAAAAGTCTGAAACAGCACCTATATGTGACGATGGAAACCAAACCGATTGTTCAAAACCTCTATCCTGGGGACGGTAAGGATAATTTGCTCCAAGGCGCCATTTGCCAAAAACACCAGTACTATAACTATTTGCCATAAAAATGTTTCCCATGGTAGGTAGTTCAGGCTTTAAAAAAGCACGACCACTGCCCACATTTACCAATCCATTTGTTGCCGCATCCATACCAGTGATAAGCTGGCCACGGGTTGGGGCACACATGGGAGCTGCATGAAAATTACCAAAACGAACACTACTTTCTGCCAACATATCTAAATTAGGTGTTTTTAAAATAGGATTGCCATGAATAGAAAGTTCCCCATACCCTTGATCATCTGTTAAAACGATAATTACATTGGGCTGTACACTTAATGATTCTTGAGCATAAATACTATTTACAGTTATCATGATAACGCTTGAAATAAAAATAATAAAGCTAATTTTGATATTTTTCATTTTATTATTTAGTGTTGTAAATCTTAGCTTACGGCTGAAATATAGATTTATCTCTATTTAAAAAGATTACAATAGTTAAATTTTATCTTCATGAATCAAAATACCATCTGGCTTTTCTTTATCTTCATATTTATAGAACTCTTCCGCTTTTAGTGAAGCATTGTAGTCCGGATTTGGCTCCATCATTTGGGCTCCTACTTTTTTGCGCCATTCATGCAACTTTTCCTTTAATTCTTTCGTTTTTTCAATCTCAATTTTTGACAAATCTTTTTGTTCTTCAATGTCATTTTTGAGGTTAAATAATTGCACCGTGCCATTTTCAAAATATTCTAATAATTTGTAATCTCCATCACGAATAGCACCACCAGGACTTTGCATCCCGTGATTACTATAATGCGGAAAGTGCCAATATATGGGGTCTCTAATTATGGTTTCTCCTTTTATAAGTGGAGAAATATCAACACCTTCTTTGTCTTTACCAATGCCTTCAGGAAAACCAACCATATTCAAGATAGTTGGGAAAATATCCACGCTCGTTACTGGTATAGAAGATTCTGTATTTTGCATACCTTTTTCTGGCCATTTTACAATTAACGGAACGCGAATACCACCTTCATACATCCAGCCTTTGGCACCTCGTAATGGTAAATTTGAGGTTGAATAGGCTTTGTTTAGTTTAACTTCAGGGACAATGCGCTTAGGATTACCTATATTTAATGCTGACATACCTCCATTATCTGAATAAAAAAATATGATCGTATTGTCCTCAATATCTAATTCTTTAAGTTTTGCAATAATACGACCTAGACTTTCATCCATGCTTTCAACCATTCCAGCAAATTCAACATTGTCCTGTTTCTGTTTTACTTTTACTGTACTTTTAGGAAGTATTTTATAAGGCTTATAGCCTGGTGTATTTATTAGACTTTCTAATTCTTCTCTTGAGGGGTTATATGGATTATCAGGATTTCCCTCCAATATATATGCAGGATTATTGTTCTTATCCTTGCTTTTTAATTTTTCTGAATATTTTTTTACCAGATCTTTTCGTCCCTCTATCGGATCGTGCACGGCATAGTGAGAAATGTAAAGAAAAAACGGGTTCTCTTTATTACTTTCTATATATTTTAGAGCTTCATCAGTAAGCCGATCAGTTAAATAATCACCATCCTTACTATCTTCCAAACCTTTCATTCCAAAAGGAGCAAAATAGCCTTCTTTAGGCCATCCTTTGGCCCAATCAGGGATATGCATATCAAATCCGTGAGCCATTGGGTTTGATGGATCTTCACCAAGATGCCATTTCCCGATGATGGCCGTTTTATATCCTTTTTCTCTTAAGGCCTCTGCAATGGTTATCTCTTCATAAGGTAAGTGCTGGTTGATAGTTGCATTGCTTAATTTTTGAAAAGGGAATTCATTTCTTCCTGGTAACCAGTCCGTAAGGTTTATTGTTGCTGGGTATTTGCCAGTTAATATACTTGCACGCGTTGGTGAACACACATGACAAGCTGCATAAGCATTTGTGAATTTCACTCCATTTTCTGCCAATTTATCAATGTTCGGGGTTTCGTAAAAACTGCTGCCATAGCAACCTATATCTGTCCAGCCAAGGTCATCTACTAAGAAAAAAACTATATTGGGTTGTTTTTTTTGTTCTGTTTGCTCTTTACATGAATAAAAAACTGTTATGCTCACTAAGAGAAAAATAGATAATTTGCGTCTCATAATTTATAGTTTAAAATAAGTTTTTGGACCAGATTCTTTTGAACCGGTTTGATAATACGGAATCAATGTTATATCCATTCCTTTAATGTTGAATTCCATGCCTGGATTTGATGGCCTCGATAACATTTCTACTATATCCAATGGATCTTTAAAAGCTAAATCATACAATGGCTCTGCATCTGGCATTTCTGTAATCTTCTGTGCAAGAGCAATCGGCCCATAAGTAAATGCTACCCATGTTCTACCTGCTTCGCCCTCTTGTAAATGTGCTTTTAGTTCATATTTGTATTGAATAGTCATTACATCTCCTTTTTCCCATGTCTGATGACATTCAAAAAACCCTCTCTCATTTTGTTTCGCTCCTACCTTTTTATCATTAACTGTAACCTGAAGGATAGATGTGTTAGACGGCATCCTGAATTCAGCTGTAAATTCTTTGGCTTCTTGAAGGTTAAAAGTGATTTTTGAGGATTGCTCTAATGGAAATCCACTTTCTATTTTTACGTTACCTCCTCCAAATTGACTCGAAAGTGCAATTGTGAATGGACTCAGTGTGTTAATCGACAAATTGTTATGTACCACGCCTGCCAAATGGCTTGAATACATTTCCATTCCTCTGGGTTCACTTGAACCACAACAATGAAATCGTGGTTCATATTCTGGATGGGTTTCATTTGGTGCCGTATAATAGCACCATTCCATGCCATCGGAATATTGATGCCCGTAAACACTATTCAAAAGCGTTGTTTCAGACTCGTTAAAAAATTTCGCATCGCCTGTTAATTCGAATAAATGTATATTTAATTGTATCCATGTAGCATCACAACACCCTTCTACCACGATTTTTTCTGGATGAAAGGCATCTGCTTTTGCGAAGCACTCCTTGTTACCATTATATGGCATTTTTCTTGTCCATGGACCTCCTGTTGTCAATATATGTTTTTCTTTAATTTCATGCCATCCATGTAGTGCCGTTTGCAAATATTTTTGATTACCCGTGCAACGATAAAGCCTTAGATATCCCAACAAATTAGCCATGAGTTGATACCCTTTACCATCTCCTGGATAAACAACGCTCCCTTTTTCAAGCATGGTTCCCATTAACCTATGCTTTGGATTCTCTTCGCTTACTTTTACTATACGCTCGGCAAAATCGAGATATTTTTTATCTAGCGTTCTTTCATAAAGCATTACAATAGATTCGAGAAGCGTTGTTGCTGAAATTCCTTGCCTTGTACCATACTTACTCAAATCATATTTACCTTCTCCATAATATTCTATAAGTAAATCTCCCATCTTCTTACAAGCTTCCACCACCTCTTGGTTAGGAAAATATTTTTCATAAGTTAATAATCCATAAATGTTATAACGAATTGTCCAAGTGTCCCATCCTCCGCCCGGAGCTTTATCATTGGCCTGTACATTTACTTTTTTCTTGGTCGGTTGAATGTCGTCTGCTAATTCAGTTTTTAAGTCATTTTCAGGCAAGGCCATAAAAGTATAACCCGCTCCATAAGTTCCCGTATAACCACTTTGCAATTGAGTTGCCAATAGTCTTTCCACCATTTCATCCAACTTCAACTTTAATTTTTTATTACCAGTAACATTATAGGCTAAAGTTGCGGCATGCAACCATTTCCCCAAATGCTCTCCCTGCCATGGATGCATTCCAGGACGATTCTCAAAACCATCAATTATATAATCAGAATTACCTATATTCCATAAACGATTATTCCGCCACAAATCGACTCTTTCTCCTATTAATCCACCTTCATCAACGGTTTTAATTTGTTGCCATTGATTTTCTATAATCCTATTTCCTGATTGGTCTTTTTGCTGTCCATTGCAAGATGTGCAAATGGCGAACCCTCCTAATAAAACCAATAAAACTAGACAATAATTATTTAATTTATTCATATTAATTCTTTATACTAATTCAACAAATCCACCTTAACATATGATGGCTAATACAAAATATCGGGGTCTTTCCATACTTCCATATCTGTCCATAACTCTTTGTTATCGTAACCCTTTTTCAAAGCTTTAAATCCTGCCATTTCAAATTTATTGCGTAATTTTTTCATCGACTCAAATTCATTACTTGGCCTTTTGATATAAAAGAGATTGTTTATTATTTTCCAATATCCACTCAAATTATAACATGCTTTCTCCCATTTTTTTGGATACTTTAGAGCAAGCTCAGTATTTAAATCTAAACAAATCGATAGATATACAGCCTTAGCCATTTCTTCCTGTTTCTCACTATGAATTCCTTCAATAATAGAAGGCAAAAGTTCTTCCTTTGAATTCATAGAATGAAGTGCAGCCATTGGAATAGGTTTTTCTAAAGGTATTTTATAAAACCAAGCATTGTTATCCAATATTTTAAAGCCTCCGTTTTGTTTATTTACCATTTCAAAGAGTTCGATAATTCGGTCGGAAAAACTGGTAATAGTCTCATCAAGCGGCATGCCTTCTCTTGTTGTGTTTTTATATCTATCAACAATTTGCCAATTGTTATTGCTGTCGAGCATTTTTTTATAGCCATACATAACTCCAACAATAGTTCCTACTGTTGCCGCATTGCAATCAGCATCCCATCCGAAATTAAAAGCCAATCTCAATGATTCTGAAAAATCACCATTTCCATACAGTAAAGCAGCAATAACCGCTCCCGTATTTAATTCGAAACCATTGGTGTCCCTTATTTTACCACCTTCTTGTGTATATTTAATTTTAAGTAATTGACGCGTAGCTTTCCAATCCTTTGGATTTTGCTTATACCACTTTTGTATATCCATACAAACTTGTAATACTTTACTATTTTTATCGAGGGCTTCCATCCCAGCAGCTAGAATTTTTTCTACGTCATTTTCAATAAATGCTGAAGCAATCATCGCTGTAAACATTTGCGTTGTCTGTGCTGGTTCTCCATCAATCGCAACCGTAGTATAATTTAATGCGATTTTCGCTGCTGTTTGCGGCATAGTTGGGGCAATAAGCCCGAATGTTTCACATAAAAACTGACCCGAAATATTAAACTCAGCCCAAGGATTTATATGATGAAATCCAGTATATGGAGGTTGAATACCAATATCCATCAAATAGCGTGCATATTGGTTAGAACACCAGATACGACTATTGATACGTGTTTTCCAAAGGGTTGATAATTGTTCAGGAGACAAAAATATATTTCTGTTTTTTTGCATTTCATATATATAAACCCATTCAAAATCAGTATCATCATCCGTCACAGCCCCTTCAGGCAAAGAAGGGGTGTAATTTTCTACATTACCAGGCTCATCAATATATTTCCATTCGTGAGGTAAACCATTTAAATTTCCTAGAATTTGACCTAATAGTCCTCCCCTAATTTTATCCTTAATTACATCAACAGGAACATTAATAGTACCATTGGATTGTGAGTTGATATCTTTCATGAATAAATGGAATATCAATACAAACAATAAAAATGATTTATTAATCAAAAAAAGTTTTGTTTTCATAATTTTAAGCTATAAATCAACAATTTATGCTTGCTTAATAAACCTAAACAAGACTTAACCACACAACCCTTAGTTTCTAAACACCACCCAATTAATCAAAGCTTTACACTAAATGGTTTATCATCATAAATTATAGCATGTTTCAATTCAACATCTACAAAATCAACAGGGTTTAAGATTTTAATTAATACTTTATGTTTTCCTTTTGGTAATTGATATTTCCAAAAAGGAGTAAATCTTCGTGTGTTTTCCTTTGTAGGTAATTTAATTTTTTCAACCAGTTTACCGTCAATATACATTTCGGTCTCAAAAACATAATTTTTATCCTTTGGATTACGGAGGTTGGAAGGACTTGCTACTGCAAAACCAATGCCTTCAAATTCAAAAGAGATTTCATTTTCAGATTGTTTTGGAACAATCTTTTCTTTTGGATAATGTCCTTCAAAAGACACTTCCAATGGTACGGTTTTAGGTGTTTGAATTTTTATAACAATATCGTTATCAGTGACTTTTCCACCATTTTTAGCAACCATATCTAACGCGTGCTTTTCGGACAATCTATAGGCATCAATTAGTGAATAATCTGTTCCCATAAAAGGTAATTTCTCAACCTTATCCAATCCTTGTTTCCAAAAATCCGGTATTTTATTATAACCAACAATAGAAGCTAAAACACCACCAGCTGTTGCTGGGTTACAATCAGCATCATCGCCACATCTGGTTGCTATTTCAAATGTTCGGGTAAAGTCACCATTTCCATATAATAAACCCATCACTACCCAAGCGGCATTTATTTTAGCATCAATATTAAAGGGTTGGAATACTCCTAAAGGAGATCCAATATCTTCACTCCACTTGCGATTAACTTTATACCAAGTTGTTTTCCAATCTGTTGGGTTTTCATTATGCCATTGGATTACATCATTGATACATTTAGAAAAATTGCTTTCAGAAGGAATAACATGAATTGCATTTGTAACTATACTTTCTATATCCTTAACATCATTGGATACCAAAGCTAAAGAATACAAGCTTGCTACAAAAACACCTCCGTAATATCCATCTCCATAATTCATAATATGACCGACCTTATCACAGATTTCAACAGCAGAATTTACCATTCCTGGATTCATCAATCCTGCAAAATCTGCCTCAATTTGAAAATCAATGTCGTCCGCACATGGATTATTCAACCAATGTCCAGATTCAGGTGGCGTTAAACCATTTTGTATATTATAACGTGCTGATTGATTAGCAAACCACAATTTATACTCTGCGTTAGCAAAAGAATTTGCATAGGATTGTGCAGGAGCATCAACACCTTCTTCCTCTACAACTTTCATAAAAGATAAATCCATATAGATATCGTCATAGGTCCCTGGGCGTTCCCTATATTCTACTTCAAGTGAATTCTCGTCCCAATTCAGTTTCTGATAATCTTGAACCATAGTTGAATTATATTTGAACTCAATAGGTAATCCAAAAGTTACACCAACGGTTTGAGCTACCCAGGCTCCTTTAATTTTATCTTTAAACCGTTCCTTTGTTATTGTAAAGCTTTTGTTTGATGTTGCAGCAGGGCCTTCATCATTAGTATTCACAATTTCTGTTTTCTTAGAATTAGTACATCCAACCATCATTATGATTAATACAAATGATAAAAATTTCATGTTAATTTTGTTCATAATTTTTTATTTTGGTTTAGTAAATCAAGGAAAAAAGCTTTCTATTTTAAAGTGTTTGCCATATTCTTTTTCAAATAATGTCGAACCTCTTCCTCAAACGGAATAGAAGGTTGGGCACCCATTCGAGTTACACAAATTGCTGATGCTGCAGTTGCAAAATTTAATGCTTTTTCCCAACTGTGTCCACGACCTAGTTCGGCGGCTAGAGCGCCACAAAATGTATCACCTGCAGCAGTAGTGTCAACGGTTTCAACATCAAATGCACTAAGGCATAAACTTTCTTCTTTATTTTTAAAAAAACAACCGCTCTTTCCCAATGTAAGCACTACTGTTTCCACTCCTTTTTCTAAGAGTAAATCTACGACATCCTCCTTACCAACATTTTTAATCTTGGCCATACATATTGTTTCAGCCTCTGTTTCATTCACTACTAACACATTAACATTACTTAAAACTTCATTATCCAATTGCATCGCAGGTGCAACGTTTAAAATTACTTGTGTCTGGTACTTTTTTGCCAAAGCACATGCTTTTTTTACAGTTTCATAGGGAATTTCCATTTGAAGAACCAAGATATCAGCTTCTTTTATAATATTTTCAATGCCAGAAATATATGCTGAACTTAGTTTATTATTAGCTCCAGGAGTTATTACAATGCAATTTTCACCATCTTCATCTACTAAAATTATGGCAGTACCAGATGCTACTCCATCTACTATTAAAGTAGATGAAACATTTAGCCCTTCTTTTTTGTAGTATGCCAAAGCACTCTTTCCATTACTATCGTTTCCAAGGCTTGTTATAAATTGCACATTCCCTCCTAATTTGTGAGCAGCCATTGCCTGATTTGCTCCTTTCCCTCCCATAGCCTCCATGTAGTCTATCCCAATGATGGTTTCTCCAGGTTCAGGAAAATTCTTAACTTTTGCTATTAAATCTGTATTAGAACTTCCTATTACGACTATTTTTTTCATGTCTTTATATTTTGATATTTTAGATTCCTTGTTTAAATTTTTGTAAACCTGACATAGTAGGCTCCACAAATGTTATTTTTATTATTATCCATAAACCATCCTCTAAACTGTGTTTCTCCTTTTTCTAATTCTATTTGAAAACTGATATAACTGGAGTTATGCTCTGCTTTTTGAATTCTTATTTCTTCATTTCCAATGGACATACAGCCATACGCAATATCAAGTGCTTTTCCTTGATTAATACTTTTACCGCCAATCGAAAATTCTGGCCCATTACTATTTAGTTTTGCGTTTAGATGAAAAGGCCATCGGTTTAATTCAATTTTATAAGTTCCTGCTTGCTCAACATTAATATAGCTTTCTCCTCCATTTTCCAATCCCCCTGCCATAGCTACTTTCCATTGCGTATTTACCGGATTATCCAACCAATTACTAGAGTTGAGTACTACAGGGTTTTCTTGATCTGACCCAACTATTAGCGGAACTAAATCCTTTCTATCAGGTTCAAGTTCTGACCACCAACTTTCATAATGGCTTTTCATTTCCTTCACGATTTTCGGATTGGAATTAGCAACATTCTTAGTTTGGGAGGGATCTGTTTTAATATTATATAATTCCTCATCTCCTACCAATCGCCAATTTCCAAATACAACACAACCCTCGTACTTTTTTGCCGGTATAGCCCCATATTGCACAACAAACATTCTATCATCAAATTTGGATTTTGAATATAATAGCGGGGACAAACTAACTCCATCAAAGATTTGCTTTTCTTGTTTTGAATCGATCAATTCAATTAATGTAGGAAGCATATCTTGAACTTGGGTTGGTATATCAATTTTTAAGGGGCCCACCAAATTTCCTTTAGGCCAACGAATAAAACAGGTAACGCGATGTCCCCCTTCATAAAGGCTCGTTTTTTTACCTCTCATACTAGCGTTAAAAACTTCTTCTCCTTGAGCTGTTCCATTATCTGTCATGTAAATAAGAATGGTATTTTCTTTTAAGTCCTTCGTTTCCATCCAATTTTCCAGACGACTCATGTTTCGATCAATGTTTTTGATCATTCCAAAAAACGAAGCCGTCTTTTCATTACTAACTTTAACTTTATAAAAATCATAATCTTGTTTTGGAGAGTCAAAAGGGCCATGTGGAGCATTTAATGCTATATAAGTAAAAAACGGCTTATCGTTTTTAGCACTTTCCTCCATCCATTCCATCGCTTTATCAAACCAGAGATTACTGCAATATTTAGTTGAATATTTTGTGGTTAAGCTGTCCAAAAACCTTGTTTCATAATAATCATTATCATACTCCGTCTCAGACAATAAGCCCCAACCCTTTACCCAAATGCTTTTATCAAACCCTTTGTCCATTGGCCTATCCGGATAAGATTCCCCGAGATGCCACTTTCCAAACAGACCTGTAGTATATCCGTACTGCTTTAATAATTCAGGCATCATAATGACATCTCTTTTAACTATACCACTTGCAGAGCCAACAGTAGCCGCTTTATTATGATAAGCGTCTAAGCCTGTCATTAATTGCCCTCTTGAAGGTGTGCATAATGGTGCAACATGGAAATCTGTTAAGCTGATACTCTCATTGGCTAGTTTATCTAATGCAGGTGTTCTAAGAATTGGATTTCCATGACCAGAGAAATCACCATACCCTTGATCATCAGATAGAACAATGATAATATTGGGCTTTTTTGCTTGTTGACTATAACTCTGAAAAAACGAGGTAATAGCAAACAAAAAGCTTAATACAAATAAACTTTTATATTTTACTTTTGTTATCATTGTTTTAAAATTCAGCTTCTGTTTTAGTATTATTTTGAACCCTATTAATTATATTTTTAAAGACCTTGATTTTATTTGGTATATCATTATACATATTATGTTGTTCGCCCATATCATTACTTAAATTGTACAATTGATAATCATAAATACTAGGACCATTAGGATAATAGGTTTGTGGCCATCTTTCTTTTGGTGATGGTTCAATATATTTCCAATTATCAGTTATAGCTACAAAAGCCCCGCTGGCACCTCCGGATAACACCATGCTTTTTCTTACTTGTTTTGAATTTTCATTATCTATATTTGAAAGGAAACTATAACTATCCACCCCTTCATTTTCAGATAGGTTTTCTCCTATTATGTCTGCGATGGTGGCATATAAATCTGACAAACAAATCATGTTGGTATTTTCATAATGATTCTTTATACGGTTTGGCCAACTAATAATTAGCGGTACTCGAAATCCACCTTCCCAAGCATCTGATTTAAATCCTAATAAGTCTCCCGATGCTTTATGTCCGTAGGTAATCCATCCCTTTTTCCAAAATTCATTACCATCAGCTTTAACAAACTCTGGTTCGTAACTTTTTGATAGTTCTGTATTTATATCTTGATAGTTATCAGATTCATTTTCATATTTTTCTAACCATAACTTTGGATCTCCAGGTTTTGGTCCATTGTCTGAAGTGAAAATGATTAATGTGTTATCATAAGCATTGTTGTCTTTTAGTGCTCTTATTATTTTACCAACGCTCCAATCCAGCTCTTGAATAACATCACCTCTTAATCCTGCCTGGCTTTCTCCTTTAGTAAAGGTGGGTAAGCATGGACGGTGAGGAGCGCTTGAAGGGTGGTATAAAAAAAGTGGCTTTTCAGTTTTACTTTTGAAATGCTTGTTTATAACCTCAACTGCTTTATTGGTAAGATCTATATTGACTTTTCTGATGTCCCAGTTAGGAGCTTTATCAGCAGGATTATAGTGGTCATATGGTAATTCCTTTTCTGAAGGTGGTTGTGTTACACGGTCATTTTCGATAAAAACATAGGGTTGCATATTATTAGAACCTGTAATACCATAGAAATAATCAAAGCCTCTCTCTATAGGTCCGTTTTTTACTGGAACAGAATAATCTATATATTTATATGTATTTGCATCCCATGAATCAAAGACATTTTTGGCAGGGTTTTCAGGCGCTTTATCATTAACAGTCCAATTCATTCCTAAATGCCATTTTCCTACACTAGCAGTAAAATATCCATTACGTTGAAGCATTTCGCCAATAGTACTCCTATCCTGATTAATTAAGGGTGTGTCAAAATATTTTAACACCCCATATTTAAGCCTAGTTCTCCAAGAATAACGCCCTGTTAAAATACTATACCTTGAAGGTGAACACATAGAAGAAGCTGCATAGGCATTATTAAACTTTATACCTTGATTTGCGAGTGCGTCTATGTTTGGAGTATTAATTTTAGTGGCTCCGTAACTACTTAAATCGCCATGACCTAAATCATCTGCAACAATCAAAATAATATTAGGCTCTTTTTTTATTGAGGAATTTTGCGCAATAACCTTATGCATAAATGTTGACATAGTCAACAAAAACAAAGTAATTATTAACGTTACACCTTCAAATGACGTTTCTTTTTTTTTCATCTTATTTTATAATTATTAAACACTATTAATTAAATCACCCATACGTATCTTGTTTTAAAGAGCACCTAGGCCTATCGCCGGACTATTTTTTCTTAATGAAAAATCATTACTGTTTTTTCCTTTATTATATCTTAAAAATTGAGGTTTAGAAAATATGGGAGAATTACCTGGGCCCTCAAAACCAATATCCAATGCTCCTGTATTTGCCCAATAAAGATTATTGCCTATAATAGAATTTGGTTCAGCATTTTTTAGTCTACCAACATTAAAAACAACCACATTCTTTTCAGTAACTATAATATTCTTCCGAATCTTATTCTTAGAGTTAGTTTGAGTAATATTAAAAACTCCCCATTCATTTTCATTAACTTTTCTGCGAATAATTGTATTGTTTTCAATGCTACAATTAGCTCCTCTCCATAACGCTATAAACTGCTGATAATCATCACTCACATTGTGATGGATTGAAAAGCTTTCATACTTTGGATTTTGTTCTACATCTGTCCAAGTAACTTCCAAAAAGCCTTGACAATCTCTGGTATAATTATGATGGATTGAAATATTGGATTTATCAAAACGAGCATCGTCGATTTCAATGGCACCTCCATCAGCACCACCACCGTAACTGCTGGCGCCCCAAGTGATATTTGGATGAACAGCACTATAGTTAATAATTCGGTTATAACAAATTTCCTGATAATCTGCTCCTAACCATATTCCAATAGGCCCCCAGCCCCATTGTTTCAAAACTCTATTACAGTCATGTATATAATTGTTTTTAATAATGGCATATTTGCCATAACTTTTAATGCCAACACCACAATCAAAAATCTCATTATTTCTTATAATGCAATGAAGAGAACCTTTATCGATATAAATAGCACCCAACTCCCACATCGTTAAAAAATCATGTCCTTCATCTGGAATATCAGCAACAGTTTTGTGGAAATATAAATTTTCCACTATAATATGGTTACCTTTTAAGCGAATACAATTTCCGAATTTTTGATTTTTTGGATCAAAAGTTGAATTTGTAAACGATACAGCTTTTAAAGATTTATCTCCATATTCTGTTATTACAATAGGTTTATTTTTTTCGCCAGAGTATTTAATGGTTAATTCTTTTGAATATGAAGATCCTCTTTTAAAAAACAAAGTGTCTCCCGGTAAAATTTCTTGTTGCTCAATTCTGGTCAATGATTTCCATGGTGATGTTTTAGAACGACCGTCATTAGTATCATCTCCATAATTTGAATCAATATAATAGTTAAATATTGCTTCTCTTTTTTTTGTGTTAATTTCAAATGAGTTTACATTATATAAGCCCAATCCATAACATAGAAAGAATACACAAAGCCAATGTTTTATAAAGATTTTCATAACATCATATCTTGAATTTGTGATTATCCGGTTTCTTTAAATTATTGAAATATTGGTGTTTCTATACCTTGTAAAGTCATTCCAGTTGTATTTTCCCAATTTGACAAATCTAATTTAGTACCATTAAAAATGACATTATCAAACACTAAAACCTTAAAATAATTATCAGGATTATTTCCAATTATTCTGTTTTGAAAACCAGAAGTCATTTCCACATTCCAATTTCGCAAAATCAAACCTTCTAAAGTACTAGTGCTATATTGATCTGGTGTTATATTAAAAACAATTTGTGTTAGAGTTTCCGTAAAAACATCCTCAATAAGCCAATGTTTATGATACCCTGTTTTACCTGGCTCATTATAACTATTCCCTACATAATTTAGAATACCAACGTTAAATCTATCCTTATTATATTCTGTTCTTAAAATATCAATCTGTTGAATGGTAACATTTGTGGAATTTGGTGCGGTCCACCCCATTTGAATGACACCTCCATTATTTAATTGCCAAACAACACAGTCAGAGACTGTGATATTATCCCTATATACTTTTATGGAATCATCGTTTGCCCAGATAAAACAATTGGAAACCGTTGAACCTTCAAATACAGCAATACCATCAGTATTATACACCCATCCTCCAATAACTTTAGTCCATTTTACCGTATTGTTCTTACCAATAAGCCTTACTGCAAACTCTTTTTTATCGGCAATAACAATACCTTCTACTTTAATATTATCACTCTGGTTTATGGCTTCAATACTATGTGACTCTCTATAGTCGAGTTTCGCAGCAGAAAGAACTCCTCTTCCAAAAATTTTAACATTTGGATCTCCATCCATTACTAACGATCCATACACCCAGGCTCCTTGCTCTAAATAAATATTTTTAATGTTTGCTGGCACGTTATAAACGCCAATATCATGAATACCTTTCTCAAAATAAATACCTGAAAAATCACCACCAATTGTATTTATATTCACATTAGAATTATGGTCAAAAATTTTATATCCCTGATTTATAGGGTCTGGAATATCGATTTCCGCTGGGTCTGCAAAAATCATCAATCCATTTTTATAACCGTTGTCTCCAATTTCTACAGAAAATTGACCAGGTTTTGACAATGTAAAGCTGATTACATTTCCGCTGACATTAGGTATTACTCCATGACGCGAAGGGATTATTTTCACAGAATTATCCACCCCCATATTATCTAAAACTTTAACTTCAACTCTAATGGTGCCTGAAAATGAAAAATTTGTCCAACTAATACTTCTCCCTGTAAAAATATCAAGGGGAAACTTATCAACTGCAATCATATTCTGTTTTCCCAACTGAAATTCTGGACAAGAGCTTTTAAATACTAGAAGTTTCTCCTTTTCGCCTTCTCTTATAACAGAAACTTCATAGATATCAGATTGAGGAATTTCTGAATAGTCAATGGGTTCAGGATTTTCAATTACTGGATCATCATTTACATTACCATCACCTGAAAAATCGTCTTTACTACAGCCCAAAATTGAAACTATTACAATTAAACATATATAGCAACAAAGCAAATTATACTTCATTATTTTAATTTTATTTAAAAATTTGTTGTGTAACGCGAACAGAGCTAACTTCTTAATAATTTATCTTACCTGTTCTACTCTTAGCAAAATATCCGATTCAAGAATCCCTTTTTACTAAGAGCTTTACAGGCTGCTAAACGAACTATTAAACTAACTCAATTCTAAACTAAAATCATTCGTATCCGGGATTTTCAACAAGATTTGGGTTCTCAGATGTTTTCCCTACCGCCAATGGTAAATAATAATTATGATCTTGAAACGTTCTGGCTATACCTTCAGAATTTACAAGCTGAATTCTGTACTTCTTTGTATCATATATATACGTAAAATTACAGCCTTGTAACCTTACACCATCTAAAAGTTCTTTAGCAATTCTCCACCTTCTAATATCCCAATAACTTTGGTTTTCCCAAGTTAATTCAACAAGTCTTTCATTTTGGATAATATCTTCTGTTATAGAAGTTTTATCTGGCATGTTGGCCCTTTGTCTCACTCGATTTAAGGCAGTAAGTGCTTCCCCATCTTTATCTAAGTAAAATGCAGCTTCTGCGAGATTAAGATATATTTCTCCAAGTCTAAAAATTATATAATCTGTATCATCGTTAATAAGATTTTCTGGATAAATATTTTCATTAGTTCTTTTTCTTATCATAAAACCAGTTCTTATATGGTTCCTTGTAGTAGCAGCATACGGAAATCCATTTTCATCTGTACCAGCACTATAGGTTACACCATCTCTAATTGTACGTTTATGGAAATACGTTTTTCCACCAGACCATTCACTTTCAGGGTAAAATACAGAAGCCACAAATCTTGGATCTCTATTACTAAACAGCTCATCTACAGCCCAATCTTGTGAGGTTAACTGAGCTCTAGAAATAGATGTTCCAGGTGTACCATCTGCAAATTCAAATCGCTCTAACCAATCATAGTGATAGTTCATAGATCCCCAAGTATTAGAAAAATCGTGCGGCGTTGATCGCATAGTAAAGGCATGTGCCCTATTTTTAGAAAAATCATAAACTTCTGCCATGATCACTTCTTTATTTGCAGCAGACTCATCTAAAAATAAATTTTGGAAATTTTCTGCAGGATCATCTAATTCTTCATACAATCTATGAGAACTATTTTCAATAATATCTTTCGAGGCATCATAACTTATTTGGGCATAGGTAGCTGCTTCAGAAGCTGGAAATCCTAGTACTAAATCATCTCCTGTTGGATTTGAAACCGTTTGAACAGTCCCGTATTTAGCTATACTTGCTGCATATAAAGCCGTTCTACTCTTAAGTGCTAATGCTGCATATTTTGAAGGTCTTCCTTTTACGTTTTCTGATGGTAAAATTTCTGAAATTGCGGTCATTTCGTTTATGACAAAATCATAAATTTCCTTTTCAGAATTTCTAGAAACAAATATTTCTTCAGCAGGCGCGTCAATAGCCTGTGGCTCTGTTATAAGTGGTACACCACCCCATCTAATACCCATTTGAAAGTATGTATAGGCTCGCAAAAACCTAACTTCTGCACTACGTTGTTGGACTAAGGATTCGTCTAATGGAGAACTTTCAATTTGTTGAAGAAAATAATTCATATCTCTAATATTGACATATTGCCAATAATTCAATTCAGAATACACCCCTGAAGCATTTAGAACACTCGTAGATGCTCCATAGGATTGATGATGGGTCCCAAAAGACCGTCCTTCGCCTGCCATAGAAGCGATTAAAGCATGCGAGGTTTGTTCATTATTATTCCCTCTTATTTCAATAAAATCTACTCTATCGTATAAATCTGCTAAATAAGCACTAATAAGTGCTGGATCTTGCCATACAACGGGGTCTGTAATAAGATCCAGAGGTTCCTTATTTAAAAAATCTTCACAACTAAATGTGGTAATTCCTATAAGTAAAATTAAATAAACTTTATTTTTCATAATTTTTTTTTTTTAGAATTTTACATTAACACCAAGCGATATTGTCTTGTTTGGGGGATAAAATTTCTGAGTAGTTGTTTGTTCAGGATCAAGGTCATCTTTATATATACCTAATTTACTCCAAGTAAACAAATTAGTTCCTGATAACGATACACCTAATGATTTAACCCCTAACGCATTAATTACTTCCTTTGGTAAATCATATCCTATACTTAAGTTTCTTAACCTAAGAAACGTTCCATCTTGAAGCCAAAAATCTGAGGTTTTATTGTTATTAGGGTTCGTACCTGTTAGGTCTCCTAATATGGCTGGTAATCTTGCATCTGAGTTAATATTAACATCAGGATTATTTGGATCTGGTTGCCATCTATATTTATAGTGAAATTCATATGCGTTACCATCGTTTTGAAGAGGCCCCCTTAGAATAGCATTAATATTATTATTAAACAATGAAGCCCCTTGAAATAATGCCGTAAGGCTAAATCCTTTATAATCTAACTGCATATTGAAACCATAGGTCATATCTGGAAAACCACCATATCCAATTTCATCTTGGTCCCTAAAATCTATGACGCCATCACCGGTTATATCAAGGTATTTTATATCACCAGGTCTTAATGTTGTATTACCAACTTGGTCTTGATCAATTGGATGATTATCGATTTCATCCTGACTCATAAAAAGACCATCTGATTTATAACCTATCCATCTATTCACGTAATTGCCTGATTTTTTTAAAATTCTAATATCATCTGGGTCTGTATATTCGGGTTCTGCAAAGTTCTTGTGCTTTTGACGGGCATAACTAACTGATCCTGAAAGTTGGTATTTGAAATCCTTACCTATTCTGTTTTTATGGTTTAATACCAGTTCAAACCCTCTATCTATGGTAGAATTTAAATTCAACTCAGGCAAAACCGCTCCAAAGGTTGAGGGATAAGCATCTAACGGTTGTCCAAAAATATTTTCAGTTAAACGATAAAAGACATCAGCCTCCATACTTATTAAACCTTTAGCAAAAGAAGCCTCCAGCCCAATGTTATAAGTCGTATTATCCAGCCATGTTATTTGAGGATTTGGTAAACCAATATTTCGGATTTGTCTAAAAACATCATCTCCAAATAAGTACACAGCAGAAGTTGCTGTTCTAATTTCATAACCTGTTAAAAACTTAAAGGCTTGAACATCATCATTTCCGGATTGACTGTAAGATCCTCTAATTTTAAGATTATCAATGAAGCTAAAATTATCCTTAATAAACGGTTCTTCAGAAATTTTCCATCCAGCAGAAAAACTAGGAAATGTACCCCATCTTGTATCTGTTGGAAATTTATGGGAAGCATCTAGGCGTAATGTGGCCTCAAATAAATACTTGTTTTTATAAGCATAATTTAACCGCCCAACATAACTTACTCTTCCAGTTTCAACAGCGCCACTATTGTTTTCTATATTTTCTGTAGAACCTGAAAAAAGATATGGGACATCAGGCGAAAGTAAGTCAATTCTTGCCCCTTGTAAGTTAGTGAATTCCGTATCGATGCCCTCTCCTAATGCGAGAAAACCAAGATCGTGATTTCCAAATGTTCTATTATAATTTAATGATATTAATGGATAAATTCTTGTAAACCTAGAAGTCCGTTCGTCTAATCTGTTGTTTCCATTCAAGCCAAAAGATTCATATTGATCACTAGCATAATTATAGCTGAACACTTCAAAAGGTGTATTTAAGGTTTTTGTAAATTTCTCATTTGACGTATAATTAAAGTCGAATTTTAATTCTAACCCCTTAATAGCTGGAATTGAATAATTAAGACCAATTCTACCAAAAAAATAACGCTCAACATTATCAGCAAATCCAGTAAAACTTCTATCAGTTTGTGCAGCTGGACTTCTTGCCAAAAAACCAGAGTAAGGAGCTCTTGTAGGGTCGGGAAGTGTAGCTGAAAAATTAGGAAGTGCCGTTTGTAAACTAAACCATATATTATCAAGACCTCCAAAACCAGAAGTACCACCCACCGATGGAGCTTCACTAAGTTCATTTCGGAAACCCAAATCAAACGAAGCTTTTAAATTTTCAGTTACTTGAACATCAATGTTCGATCTTACATTATACCTCTCAAATTTTAAATCTCCAGATCTAAACAACCCTTCTTGACCTAAAAAGCCAGCTGAAAGAAAATATTTAGCCTTTTCGTTACCTCCACTTACACTCAAAGTATGTTGTTGCATTAATGATGATTTTTTTAAGGTTGCGGCATACCAATCTTCGTTTGGATAATCTGGGTCTGTACCATCTTTAAATAATTGTACTTCCGCTTCGGTAAAAGAAAATGGTAACTGATTATTAAGCTCACCCTCTCGAAGCAACTCTGCCCGTTTCCAAGAGGAAACAAAATTAGGCCTAACCGTGGGAGTCTGAAACGTGTAATTATTAGAATAGGTAATGGAAGGCTCACCAGTTTTACCTCTTTTGGTTGTTATCAATATAACACCATTACCAGCCCTAGCGCCATAAATAGCAGCAGCAGCATCTTTAAGAACACTTATTGACTCTATTTCATTAGGATCCATTCTGTTAAATGAAACTTGCACTCCATCAACTAAAACAAGAGGTTCTCCAAATCCTCTAATACTTATTGCTGGCAAATCATTACCAGGGACACCTTGCGTTTGCTGAATAAATAGACCTGGTGCCTTACCAGTAAGAGCCTCTGTAACGGTTGCCACTGGCACTTTAGCCAACTCTTCTGATTTTACAGTGGAAACAGAACCCGTAAGATTTACTTTCTTTTGAATACCATAACCCACAACTACAACTTCATCTAATTGAGCGGCATCTTCATTTAAGACCACTGCTATATTAGCCTGATTTCCTACAATTATTTCTTTCGGTAAATACCCTACGTATGAAATTGATAATGTGGCATTATCAGACTGAAGGGTTATACTAAAGTTTCCATCAAAGTCCGAAGACACTCCGTTCATAGTGCCTTTTTCCAATACATTGGCACCTGGTAACGGTACACCATTTGCATCTTTTATCGAACCTGTAACAATCGAACCTTGTTGCGCAAAAGTACTCATGCTTGCAAAAAAAAGACAAAAGATAAGAAATAGCGCTCCATACCTCATGCTTTTTGGGGAATTTCGATTACTTGAATTTTTGACCGCCACGGGCCATCCATTGCTTTGTTTTTGTAAATCCATTTAGTTTAATGTTATTTAATTGTTAAGCAAACATAAACAAAAAAATTTAGTTGCTCAAACGTTTGTTCTAATAAATTTTGAATTTTAACATATTGAAGAACTACCATTATTAATATCTATATAATCTGAATCAACATAATAGTTAGATGTTACCTCGTTTTTTTTTGGCATTAAACTCCTTGGGAGCTTACATTATAAAAGCCTCCCATTCATAGTGCCTTTTCCAACACATTAGTACCTGAAAATGTCACACCATTTGTATCTATTACCGCAACTACAGCAACAGATACTTGCTGCCCAAAAATACTTATGCCTGTAAAAAACAAACAAAAGGATAAGAAATTGCATCCTAGACATTAAGCTTCATTGAACAATCTATTACTAAAATTCATGACCGCCACAGTCCATAATTTGCTCTTATCTTAAACCCAACTAGCTTAATATTTAGTTATTTATTACATAAGCACAAACAAAAACACTTATTAGTACAAACGTTTGTTCAAAAAATATTTACTTATATGACATTTATAAACTATTCATTTTATCATAATCATATTATTCCATGCTGTAAATTAAATTATTCGTAGCATGTTGTATAGTATTATATTTAAAAATATTCTATATATAAATTGTATTTTAGCACAATAGTTTATATTGTGCTAAATTAATTACATGGGACTAAAAGATAAAACTAATATTACCGACATTGCTCTGAGAACAGGGCTGTCTATTTCCACAGTATCTCGGGTTTTGAATGGAAAATCCAAACAGTATCGTATTAGTAAAAAATCTCAAAAATTAATCGAAGAAGTAGCAAAAGAGCTTAATTATATTCCCAATTATTTTGCTGCGAACCTTAAGTCCAACAAGACTGATACTATTGGTCTCATAGTGCCTTCATTAAACAATCCCTTTTTTGCAACTATCGCCAGTAAAATTAACATTGAGCTCCGTAACTATGGCTATACCACTATAATTGGTGATAGTAATGAAGATATTGAAATAGAAAAAATGGAACTTAATCAGTTTGTTTCCCGAAACATTGACGGACTAATCATCGTGCCCTGTGGTGGTGAAAAAGAGCATATCAAACAGATTTATGAGCTAGGTTTGCCTTTAATACTAATTGACCGTTATTTTGAAGATCTAGACATACCTTATGTATCTACTGACAACTTTGAAGGAGCCGTAAAAGCGACCAATTTACTCATAGAGCATGGCCATTCAGAAATTACTTGTATTCAAGGAGTAGAAGAGTCTATACCTAATCAGTTAAGGGTAAAAGGATTCAAACATGCCATGAAAGAAGCAGGGATAGTAGATAACATCAATGTAGTCGGGGACGATTTTAGTGTACAGAATGGTTTTTTAGAAACCAAACTTCTGCTTCAAAAAAAAGTAAGGCCAACTGCCATTTTTACATTAAGTAATACCATTGCAATGGGATGCATAAAAGCACTAAAACAAGAAAATATTCGTATCCCAGAAGATATTTCAATAGTAACTTTTGATAATCATGATTATCTTGATTATTTAGCGACCCCAATAACAAGTATTGCTCAACCAATAGAAGATATTTGTAAAATAGCAATGAAATATATATTATCTAAATTAAATAATAAAAAAGCAACTACAACTACACAGGTTATTCTTAAACCTGAAATCAACCATAGAGAATCTATAGCTAAAGTTGATTCAATTTAAAAACAAAATATTATTCTAATATTGATTCGAACTCTATAGGTAATGTAGCCTTCTCTTTTTAATCAATCTGGCGAGGAGAATTTGTGGTTTGGTAAAAATGATACTTTAGAATATTTCTCAACATTTGGAAAACATCCAGAGACAGGTAAAACTTTAAAAGAAATTACACCACATATGATAAAAAAGTATGTTTGTGATTCTTATTAAACAATTAAAATGAAACCAATAAATAATATCGTTTTTTATGCAGAAGGTGCGCAAGGCGATGGAAAGCAGCAAACAATACCCTTTAGAGGATTTAGTGCATGTAGACGAATTTACCGTAGGCGGAAAAGAACAGGGAAAGCAAGGAAGAAGTTATGACAGTAAAAAGAAAAAAGCAATAATAGCTGTAGGACTCACAAACAGACATCAAGTAAAGCGAGTATATATAAAGGCAATTGATGATTATCCCTGTAAATCCTTGACACCTATTTTTGAGGAACATATTGCTGCTTCTGCAAAAGTATTTACAGATAAATGGCGTGGTTATGAGCCTTTAAAAAACACCTATGGCATCACACAGATCAAAAGTGATAATGGTAAAAACTTTAAGAAGCTTCACATTATCATCCACCAAGTAAAGTCTTGGATAAGAACAATCCCAACTCACGTGAGCAAAGACCATATTCAAAAATATTTTGATGAGTTCTCATATCGAATCAATAGATCGCAATCAAAGAAAACTATTTGGCAAAACACAATTATGAAAATGGTAAATCACAAACCCATTACTAACAAACAAATGGTATGGAAACTAAATTAATAAGTCGTAAAATTTATACCATATTCATCTTTATTCATTATTCAACTTAAATATTCTATCCATTAATGACCACTTTTCGCCTTTGTTGGCCGTAGGCAAAGCTTTTTGGTAGTTCCACATTAAGGTTTCCCATTCTTGTACTTTTGGGTTTTTAGAATCCATTTCTGATTTTTTTTTCAAAAGAAAATGAATCGTTCACTTCTAAAATCATGAACAGACGATTACCAACACAATAGATTTCTAATTTTTCAATTCTAGAATCTAAAATACTTTCTGTGATTTCTGCCCATATATTTTCGTGGTATTTTTTGTATTCAGAAATAAGGATAGGGTCATCAACCAAATCTAAAGCCAAACAAAATCGCTTAAAATTTTTCATTTTGAATTAAGACTAAACGTTGTACAAAACATCATCTGTTGCTTCATGCCTTTTAAATACTCTGAGTCCGTACCAAGTGATGTAAACAAAACACAATAATGGTAAAATAAATGAGAAATTAACCTCAGAAATCCCCATTAATTGAGTATCGAACACGCCGTTACCGCCAGTATCTATAATGATTCCCTGAAGTTTTTGCATTAAAGCCCCACCTACAATGGCCATAATCAAACCAGCAGAACCAACCTTAGATTGTTCTTCGGTTAAATCGCCTAAAGCAATACCATACATAGTCGGGAACATCAAAGACATAAAAAATGAAATAGCGACCAGACTGTATAGTCCGAACATACCTTGAACAAACATAGTTCCTAAAGATAATAATAATGAAGCTAAAGCAAAATACATTAACAATTTTCCTGAACTTAAAAAGCGTAATAAGTAAGTTCCGAAAGCACGACCTACTGTAAACAAAATAAAAGCTACCAATTGATAATATCCGGCAGTAATACTATCCATACCTATACCTTCTGCATATTGGTATATATAGGTTCAACACATGATTTGAGCCAAGACCCCTAAAACGTATTTTTTGTTTTTAGACAAAACAGCAAATGTGTCTCCTATACTTGGCATACCACTTTCATCTCTAGACTGCGGCATTTTACTAACCAAAAATAACGCAAACACCCCCATCAAAACCAATCCTAAAATCACATAAGGGTTAAGGATTACCATTAAATCCAATGTTTTAATCAAAATTTTTGAAACTTCATCTAATGCGCTAAAATCTGTAATATCATCAGATTTTAGGTTCTTCAAAACGAACTGCTGTGCTACAACCAAACCAATGATCAATCCTACTGGGTTAAATGCTTGGGCTAAATTTAATCGTTGGGTAGCTGTTTCCTTAGCACCCATTGCCAAAATATAAGGGTTTGCTACTGTTTCTAAAAATGCCAAACCGAAAGTTAAAACATACAACCCCACGCAAAAAAACATAAAACTTTCAGACTGGGCTGCTGGATAAAACAACAAAGCTCCAATAGCACACAACCCCAGTCCAATTAAAATACCAATTTTGTAAGAATACTTTTGTATGAATAACGCAGCTGGCAAAGCCATACAAAAATAGCCACCATAAAATGCCATTTGCACCCATGCAGCCTCAGAATTAGAAAGCTCCAATACTTTTTAAACGCCTGTACCATAGGATCTGTTACGGCGTTTGCAAATCCCCATAGCGCGAATAATGAGGTTACTAAAATAAATGGTACAACTATCTTTTTTGATACTACCGGTATTTTTTGTACATTCATATTGATTAGTTACTTAATTGGTTTCAGCTATTCCAATGCTCTATCTAAATGTGTATATCCACCATCAACATACAATAATTGACCGATAGTGTGGCTTGATTTACTGGATAATAAAAAACTGGACTTGCAACAAAAAGTTGGACAATTAATTGCGAGATTTAAGC
>TARA_R110002049_G_scaffold9462_4_pt1 | contig 27248 bp, 20 predicted proteins | sample TARA_R110002049 | Tara Oceans TARA_R110002049 (sample SAMEA4396941) | marine metagenome | biome: Polar Biome; feature: [SRF] surface water layer (ENVO:00010504); material: water (ENVO:00002006), including particulate matter (ENVO:01000060) such as... | depth 5 m
TTTTAAACTAAAATATTTTGAAAAAATCTCTAAAAATAACCCTATCAATACTTCTATTAGTATTGATAGGGTATTTTGGTTACACTCATTTTAAAAAGAGGTCTGTTTTACTTAACGTTATACATGAAGACGCAGAAAGTGTAATTAAAGTTGGTGTGCATGACATTACAAAAACAATAGTTTTAGATGCACTTTCATCACCAAGCTATTACTGGAAAAACACAAAAACATATAAGGACAATAAAAAAGACGATTCAAAAGAGGACGATGGTATTGGTGTAGATTTAAAACCATACGCAATGGCGTTTTATACGATAAAACACATCGATAACACCATTTTTACCACCTTCAAAATTGACGATATAGAAGCTTTTAAAAAGTATATAGATAAATACGCTAAAGAGAAATCAAGTGTAATTATAAACGATGCAAAAGGCTATAAGAAGCTTACTTTAGAAAAGTCTAAACTAATGCTAGCTTGGAACTCAGAAAAAATAGCAGTAGCTCTGACCTTAGATACGCCTTTAGATAAATTAAAAACTGTTTTTGAAGATGTGTTATTAAAAGACAAGCTTATTTCGGATAAGAATCATGACATTATTAAAAAACTAAGCAGCACATCTGACCATATTGTTTTTGTAAATAAGGAAAGTTTAATAACGCTTAACTTTAAAGACAAAGGAGCAATTGTACATGGTGATATTTATACAAAAGACTCAGAGATATATAAGACAAGTACAACTTATAATAGTTTGCCAGAAGCGTCTCTACAACTTTATTTTGATGCTAATTTTAACAATAAAGAGAACGAAAAAGCATTTTCTAAAAACTTTGAAAACGTATCTTTCTTCTCCAAAAATAATATAGAAGTCGCTGAACTAGCTAATAGAACTAACGGTTTTTTTAGTGCAGCAATTATAGGAAGAACAACACAATTAGACACAATTATTAGTTATGACTACGATGATAATTTTGAAAAAGTAGCTGTAAAAAAACTGCAAGAAAAGGAGGTGCCTAAAATAACGATTAACCTAGGAGTCAATGAGAATGAAAGTTTAGATACTTACTTAAAAAACAATGGTGCTATAGCAAATGATGTATTATTAAGTATTCCTTATTATACATTTTATGCTAAAGAAAATAATCAAATAGTATCATTTAATACAACTAAAGAAAAGCTTAAGACTGAAGAAAAAAATAGCGCTAGTTTCTTCAAACTAGATGTTGATTTTAATCATTTACAAAAAGATATTACAATTTCAAGAGCGAATGACGTATTTGCTTTATTGGAGACATTAAATATTGAAGCAAATCAATTAAAAGGCACTAATAAAATTAAAATAGTAGGTAATCTTTTAGGGAAGAATGAAGATGTAAATATCATCTCTCAAATATTCTTTGGGTTACAAAAAATAGAAGCAGAAGAAAACTCAAGCAACGAGAATATTTAATTTTACTAATAGCTCTTTAAATTACCATATACGCCATCTAAATGACCAATAAGATAAAACAAGAATTGTATGCTCAATGTCAATCTTTTATAGATACTCGTTTACAGGCGATAACAAATACTATTCATGAAATTCAAGTGTCTCTAACCTCAGAGACCAAAAGTAGTGCAGGTGATAAGCATGAAACCGGAAGAGCAATGCTACAATTAGAACGCGAAAAAGCGGGTCATCAGTTAGCAGAAATTGAAAAACAAAAGCAAATTCTTCATAAGGTAAATGTGGAATCTAAACACCAAAAAGTGGCATTAGGTTCTGTAATAAAAACAACACAAGCCAATTATTTTATTGCTGTTAGTGCTGGCGAAATAGTAATAGATAAAATTACTTATTATGCTATTTCTGCCGCGACACCTATTGCGCAATTATTATTGTCAAAAGATGTTGGTGATGAGATTTTTTTTAGAGGTAATGGGTTTAGGGTAATTGATGTTTTTTAAAATTAAAAAGCAGACCAACCAAAGCCAGTCCACTTTTCCCTTTCTAAAAATTATTTTTTATTTCGTTTTTTATCCTGTCTTCGACGAACTTTCCAAGGTGCATTTTTCTGCCAATCACCAGCCATAATACAACCGTAAGGCATCACTTCGTCAATGACGGTTCCTAAATTGAATTCATCCATTTGCTGTCTTACCGCTTTTGCATTTTTATAAGCAGAAGGCAACTCAGTAATATCAATTTCCTTTGAAAAAAATCGGATATCTAATCCACGCGTTTCCTCTTTAAAAATTTGCATTGTGGTTCCTATTTTGCTTTTTCTATGTTGTGTTCTACTCACGTTTCTACCTGCTCCATGTGGCGCAAAACCTAAATTGGTGTTTGTGGTATTGCCTTCAACAATAAGCACAGGTTCAGACATATTTAACGGAATTAATCTTGGTCCTGTAATATCTGGCATAAACTTAGTATCCAATGGTGTTGCACCTTTAGCGTGGTAAAATAAATCACCATCTTTAAAAACAAAGTTATGTTCGTTCCAGTATCTGTTTTCAATTTCAATTTCTAAAGCTTCTGCGACTGAATTATGCAATACTTCGTGATTGGTTTTTGTCCAGTCTCTTATAATTTGCAAAGCGTCCCAATAGGCCTGGCCTTCTTCAGTTTCAAAAGGTATCCACGCATTTTGTTTCTTGGTGTCTGGTGATAATTCTTGTCTAAAACGTTCGGCGATTTTCATACCTTTAGTGTACAAACGTGCACCTGGACCTCTAGAACCATGATGCGTTACCATCATTGTGTTTCCTGTTTTTTTAGAGGTTCCTACAAACAAGAAATGATTACCATCGCCTTGAGTTCCTAAATGGGATCGTGCAATCTGCAACATGTTGCCATCCTTTAAAAAATAGTTAGACTCAAAAGCCTCTAATAGTGTTTTTGGAAATCTAAATTGCGAATCTCTATCTCGTCCACCAGGACCAAAATGTGTATTAGCATGCGCTGCATTTAAAATATCTTTTGGGTCTGTTTTACCAAAATCGGTTAACATTACAGAACAACAAATATCTGCACTATGCATTCCAGGATGAATGGCATTTTTTGCTACCGCTACGCCTCCAACTGGGATTGTTCCGTCTGGACCAGCAGGACATGCATCTGGCATAATCGCTCCATCAACTAATGTTGGTGTTTTCATTAAGGTTTGCATAGAGTTAATTACCTTATCTACGTTGCCTTGTTCTTCTTCATTTTCTGCTTTAATGTTTATTGAAAAATCAATTGTTCTTTTATGCAATCCTATTGGGTCTGGTGATTTAAATTGCTCTAAATAGGTTTCCATAACGTCATCTGCCAATTTGTTTTCATTGATATACGCAATGGCTTCTTTCATCCATTTTCCTTGTCTGTAACCTAATGCTTTTAATGTATGGCCTGTTACTTTTGTGTTCATGTTTTCTAATTTCTTAATTACACCACAAATATTATAGTGTGTTACGCAGTGTTTTTGCGTACTTTATTTTTTTATCATGCAAGGTCTTTTTTTTACCTTGTAGGTTTGACTACTTAATTATAATACCTACAAGGTTTTGAAACCTTGCAGGATTATAGAATTTACTTATTCACAGAGAAAATATCTTTTAATTGTTCAATGACGTTACCGTTGCCAGCAACTGTGATTTCGCCAATTTTATCAGCAATTTTCTCAACATATTCCATCTCTTTTAATTTAAACAACATGCTGTTGTCTTCCATTAATTTCGCGGTATTCAACAAGCTACGAGTAGAAGCTGTTTCTTCTCGTCTTGTCACCACATTAGCTTGCGCTTTTTTGTGAGCAATCAAAACTTGGTTCATAATGTCTTTCATATCACCTGGTAAAATGACGTCTCTAATACCAGAATGTAATACATTAACACCTAATTTGGTGGCTTGTGTTTTTACGTTTTTCAAAACAGCTTCGGCAATGGTTTCCTTTTGCTCTAACAATTCGTCTAAAGTGTAAGCACCAACAAATGCTCTTAATGCCAATTGTAAAATTGTGTACAATTGTTTTTCGTAATCTTTGTTATGCATTAACGTTGTTTCAACGTCTGTAACTTTATATTGTGCATAAAAGTTAATACGAACTGTTGCTTTGTCTTTGGTCAATAATTCTTGACCAGCAACTTCTAATTGTAATTGACGCATATCGGCTTTTGCGATCTTAATGGTTTGCTCGTTTTTCCAGAAATGATAAGTACCATGCTCTAGGATTTTAACAAACGTATCATTAACAATCATAATAGCTTTCTCAAAAGCGGCAACTTCAAAAGTTCTAATGTATTGACGCAATTGCATGTTGCTATACAAAGCTTTACTGATATCTTCTGTAATTTCGATTTTACTTAAATCGGCAGTTACAAATTTGTAGTCAATTAAGCTGTTCCAAAATGCATAACGACCAGCAGTTAAGATGCGTTTAAAGTTATTGTTTTCGTAAACCAAAACAATCTCATTATCCTTTACATTAATTATAGTTAACATTGCTGCTAAGACTTCATCTTTAAGCAAGATTTCTAATGCTTTTGGTGCACTGAAAGCTTGTGATAAGTCGAACCTTAAGACTTGCTCACTAAATTTTATCCAATGTTTTCCTGCCGTAATAACACGCGTGTAATTACCATTTTTAAACACTAAACCTACTGTACCTGCATGAATTCTTTCTCTATACATGATTTCTAATTTTTTGTCCTTAAGTTTTCTTTTTTTTACTTCAGAACGGTTATACATTTATAATAGAATTCTCTTTTTGAGAATGACTATTCGGTTAAAACAAAGTGAAAGAAAACCATCTTTCTAACTACGGAAATACAACAGATTTTAAGTGTTTTTAGAATTGTTTTGCAGATGATTTATCAATACAGAAACGACAATTGCCGAAACTATAATTGAAAAATGAATCTTTAAAAGAATACCTAAAGCGACCTACAATACAATTTGTATGTCAAGGTGTTTTCTAGACTGCTCAAGCAACGAATTGCTTTTGCGAGTTTTAGTTCACTTTGTTTTTGCCATTTAAAGTGTGACGCACTTGGTGGTTAGTTTTGTGAGTTAACCAGCTCTGGGATATGGATTATGAGTCCATTTCAAACTGTAACCGAAATACAGAGCGTCTGCCAGTTCCGCCACAAACCGAATGTCGGTTTGGTAGGATTCGAACCTACATATTGAATCTATTGCTATAACCGCTTCAGCTACTTCCCGTTAGAGAAGACAGGATTCGAACCTGTGTACATAGATGGTGGTTATTCTTTTGGCAAATAACCCGAAGCCTTCAAGTCAAGTTGAATATAAAAACCTCATACCAATTGGTAAGGATTTATACAATAGTGCTATACCGAAACACTTAACAAGACTTGCTTGATGTGGAAGCAGTAGGACTCGAACCTACAAGCTATAATAGACCTGATTTACAGTCAGGCGAGCCAACCAATTGCTCAATGCTTCCGTTTTTTGTTATGTTAAAGAACTTTTATTAAGCTCTGCTAGACTCCTTTTTCTAGCAGAGCGCTACTTTTAAAGTCTGATTCCAAAAAGACTTCTAATTAATTACACTGCAAATATTCTGAGCTATTGCGCAATCTTTTTGCGTAGTTAAATTATTTTTTTGTTTTTCTTCTTTTTTTTCTTCTTGCTCTTAGTTTTTTTAGTCTTTTCAGGTTTCATTTTATTTTTAACTCTTTTAATTTCAGAATCGATGAAGCTGATAAAACTGTTATTGTAAACGTGCTTTTTTGCAAGCTTTAAAGTCTTTAATGCTTTCTTGTAATTTTGAAGAATCTCAAAAAGTTGCCCTTGGAACAAATAAACCTCTCCTTTGTTTAACCCTTTAACGGTTAGAGAAAAGTCAATTAATTTTTGAGCTTCTTCGTAATCTTCATTCCACATTAAAACCAGAATGTATTTTGAATACACTTTGTGATAATCTAGTTTGCTTGCTAAAGCCTCTGCATAATATTGCTTTGCTTTTTCGTAATCACCAAATTGTTCAGCTTGCAAACGTCCCATTAAATACAAAGCATAAGCGTTGTCTGCTTCGTAGGATAAGGCGTAGTTTAGATTTTCTACAGTTTCTTCTAGTTCGTATGGATAAGCATCTATGGCTTTAAGCACGTAATTGTTTAACAAATTCGTGTCCATGTTTTTTATTTTTTTTCCTGAAACAGTTTCAGGATTTATTTTTAGTTTGAACTCACATGAGACATTTAGACTGCGCTCAACGTGACAGATAAGTCCAAATTTTAATTTTTACTGTTTGTGGAAATGTGTTTAGCAGGTTTGCTAATGACTGAAAACAAAAAATCCGAAACAGTTTTTAATTGGCTTCGGATTTTTCATCTATAAATTTGAAAAGTTTATCTAACGATAATCACGAAGCATCACAAAAGGTGGTATTCCTTCTGGACGGTTTTGATATGTTATAAATAAACTCATAGTTTCTAATTTTTAATTCAACTTCTGTTTTGGTTGAAATGCGATGCAAATATTTGGCTTTTTTTTCGACTTTACAAAATTTATTTTTTCAATTCCTGAAAATTTAGACCCATAATACGAAGTATTATATTTTTTTAAAAAAGCAAATAATTTTGATTTAAAAGTTGGTTTTCTGGTTTTGGGCAGCGTTTTTATGTGCTTGATTTCTTGATTTTTGTCAAGTAAATCTAAGAACAAAACTTTTTTTTGTCGTCAATAGTTTTACAGTTTTTTAAGCTTTCTAAGACGATTTTTGCGTAGGTAACTGTTCTAGAATTTATTTCCTTTAGTGAGCCTTTTGTGTAATTTGTGTAGTCATAACCATCAAATGAAAAATATAAACTATAAAATTCTCCATATACCGTTGATTCTATTTCAAAATTAAAATCTTCAATAATGTTAAACACATATTTTTCTAAATGTTTTGCTGTATTTGAGTTCACAATTTTTCTGCAATTCACTTCAATTTTCATAACGGCTAAATGCTCTTCATTAAATAGAGTTGAAGCTATATATTTGAGGTCTTTTAGTGCAGTTTTTTTTCTGTAATTGATAGTTATAACTTCAAATATTAGTGAGTTTTCTTTTAAATTTTCATTTAATAAATCTGACTTATATAACCATGTTTCAAATTCTTCAATGGTAATATCATTGACTAAGACTTCGAATATTTTCAACTTTAAAGTTTCCATTTTATTAATTTTAATCAAATGTCTTTAGATGTTGCGCAATCTTTTTGCGTAGTGTTTTTTTTGTTTTAAATTAGACAAGGCGTTATTATAAAATATAAGTTGTTTTACTCAGGCATTAAAGTTGTGGTGTATGTAGTGATTTAAGTTTTAAACCCTCATCAATGATATGAAATACATTTTATGTTTTAGCCTTTTATTTTTATGTAGTTTTCAATGTATAAATGCACAATTAAAAACATCAGATAAAGAAAAATTATCAGAGATTTTAACGGAAAAAATTAATGAATTAAGAAAAGCAAAAGGGAAACATCCACTTAAAAGAAATCCTGATTTAGCCAAAGCAGCACAATTACATACTGATTATATGGTAAGCCGTAATTCGCTTAATCATGTGGAGTATAATACTGATTTTCCCAACCCAAAAGAGCGCGTTTTTCATTACAACAAGTCATTCACTAATATTGGAGAAAACATTCTTTATACAAGACCTAAAAAACTACCATTTAGTAAAGCTGAATTAGAACGATTGGCGTACGAAATGTTCAAGTCTTGGCGTAATTCGCCTGGTCATTATGCCAATATGATTTCGGATTCATTTTACTATGCCGATTTTGGATTTGGCTATCATACAACTACTAAACGTGTTTTTGCGACACATGTTTTTTGTAAAAAAGGTTATATAATTGATGGTCAACTTTCTGATAATGCATTTGCTGTTCAGAGCACTGATGCTACTTGCGACGACCTTGTAGGGAATAAAAGTAATATTATAATAAACATTGGTAATGGATTAACAATTATTAATAATGAAGTGATAATGGGTTATCATAGTGCTGATAATCTTCATGAAATTATTGAAAATAAAAATGATGGTTTCGCTATAGATTTAATAGATAGAAATCAATTGATGTGTGGCCAAGAAAATAGACTAGATGCTTCCGATATTTACGAAGGTGTAATGTTAAAACCTGTTTATAGAGATGAATTATTTGCGAATAACACAGCAGAAAACCCAAAAAGGATAATTGTATCTCTAGGAGAAATTCTGGAACATCTTAGAGGTAAAACACTCAGTGCAAATATTATTTTAATTAAAGACGGAAAAAAATGTAGTTACAACGTTCCTTGTCATATACCAAGCAAAAGGTATGAGTTAAGAGATATTAAACCAGAGATTTACACACCTAAAATTGCGTTAAAAACGAAGGGTGTAAATGGAATTTATGAAGTGAGTTTTGATTTTAAAAGCGGAAAAATTATTCCGGTTACAAATCCAATGCTTGAGATTGAACCTGAGCAGATTCATTCAATAGACATAAAGAGTTATACCTCTGTAGATGGTAATTCAAAAACGAACAACATGCTTCACAGTAAACGTGCAGATTATATAAAGAACTTTTTACAAGACAAACTAAATATTAAACCTGAAGCCTTTAAGATTGATGCCAAAGAAAATTGGGAATTATGTTATTACCAAACCGAATTATTGGGATTAGAAAATACTTTAGGTAACGATAAACCTAAAATAAAACGATACTTAGCTGATAATAAAAATGAATTCTGGAAAGAAGCACTCAGCTTACAACGACGTTCTAAAGCAATTATTTACCTCAATGGAAATTGGAAAATAGACGACCCATTAGTGCTACATTATAACTTAGTAGATGCCATATTAAATGAAAACTATGATTTAGTAAATAAAGTATTGGCAGAGATGTATTTAAAGGAGGAAAGCAATCTTTTTTTAAATGAAGAATTTGTATTAGATAATTTATTTGATGAACCAGAATTGGTGCAAAATGTATCAGCATTACTATTAAAGAACGTATACTTTTATTCCTTAGATAATATTGTGTTTTTTGTTAGAAATTGGTTGTCTAAACCTGAGTTATTATCTGAGGCTGCTCAAAAAAATCTACTTAATCTTTACGCAATAACCTCGAGACGATTACTAAGTGATTGGGATACTAATTTAGATGATTTTTCTAAAGTTATGCATCCTGAAAAGGTAGAACCTTTATTTGAAAGTTATAAAAATGAAGACAAAGTAAATCCTTTGTTTTTGAACTACCATATGGCTAGTATTCAGTATTATGCTCAAATAAACTTTAGTTCAAAAATTGAAGAATCCTTCAAGTTCATTACAGATTATTTTAGAAGTCAAGCGCAAAATATTGAAGATGAAACAGACTTAAGTTTGTTCTTCAACAGATGGAGTATGTATCATTTAACTATTAATAATCTTGCAGAAAGATTTGACAATAACAAATTAGATGAAAGCTCAGCTTTTGTATTTGTAAAAACATTTGTTGCTTATCAAAATGACTCTGATGAAAGCTTGTTAGTAAGGGTTCATAAACGAGCCATTAAATTTAATAAAGAAAGATGGTGTAAATGGATAGATAAAGATTTTCAGAATTTAAGAAAAGATGGAGTTAAAAATCTGTATTGTAATACATGTAATCAATAATTATGGCAGTAAATAAAAACGCATTAATAAGATATAAAACCATTGATATATGTCTTCAGAATCAGTTTAGACAATGGACGCTTAACGACTTAATTGAAGCGGTTTCAGATGCTTTACACGAATACGAAGGCAAAGATATTGATGTCAGTAAAAGAACTGTTCAGTTAGATATACAAATGATGCGAAGTGACAAATTAGGTTACAATGCTCCCATTGTAGTTTATGACCGTAAGTTTTATAAATATGAAGATGCTGATTATAGTATTATTAATATTCCTGTAACAGATAAGGATATTAAAGTAATGAATGAGGCAATTCAGTTACTGAGACAGTTCAAAGATTTTTCGTTATTTAAAGAAATGGATGGTGTTTTACAACGTTTAGAAGACTCGGTAAATTCATCACAGAAAGACAAACGAGCCATTATTCATTTAGATAAAAATGAACAGCTAAAAGGGCTTGAATTTATCGATGTTTTATACGATGCTATTCAAACTAAAAAGGTGATTGAAGTATCTTATCAATCTTTTAAAGCTCGTAATGCTAATGTGCAGAAAGTTCATCCACAATTACTAAAAGAATTTAATAATCGATGGTTTTTATTAGCAAGTCAAAAAGGAAAATTTATCACTTTGGCTTTAGACAGAATGACTGAAATTGTAATGCTTGAAAATGAAAATTATGAGGATTTTCAAATTGATGGTGATGTGTATTACAGAGACGTTGTTGGTGTTACAGTTTCAAATTCTAGAGCAGAACGCATTCAGTTTAAAATAGACAATAAAAACGCTCCTTACGTCATTACAAAGCCTTTTCATGCATCACAACGTATCATTGAAAGAACAAACAATGGTGTGATTTTCAATATTTTTGTGCAAATTAATTTTGAATTGGAACGCTTAATTTTAGGATTTGGTGATAGTATTGAAGTTTTAAAACCTTTAAAACTGAGGAATAGAATGCTTAAAAAATTGAAAACTTCAGTAAGAAATTATGAGGAAATTGAAAATTGAATTTCTTCATCTTTTTTTAACTCTGAGTCGTGCTCAATAAAAAGAGATTCCGAATTATATTCAGCCTCAATCAACCAAGAGTTTCCATTAAAATAAGACGTTTTAACCACAGCTTTTAAATCGGATTGTGCTACAATTTTAATTTGATTGGCATATACAATTCCAAAAGGTTCAATGACATTAAACTCTCCAAAAAACGAGGCTATTAGAGGTGTTTTTGGGTTATGGTAAATGTATTGTGGTGTGTCTTTTTCTATGATTTTAGAATCATGAATTACTAATAGTTGGTCTGCAAAACCAAGGACATCATTTTTGTCGTGTGTGGCAACAACACAGGCAATATTGTTTTCTTTTAGATATTTAAAAACACTTCGTCTTAGTGATTGTTTTTTAAAATTATCTATATGACTAAAAGGTTCGTCTAGTAAAAGAATTTCGGGTTGTTTGGCTAAGGCTCTCGCGATAGCTACGCGCTGTTTTTGCCCTCCACTTAGTAATTTTACTTTGGTGTTGGCAAAGGCTTCCAATTCTACAACTTTTATAAGTTCTTCTGTTCGTTTTTGTTTTTCTTCAGGATAAAAGCGAGACAGGTATTTGCCTATATTTTCTTCAACCGTAATGAAAGGCATAAGGTCAAATTCTTGGGTCACGTATTTCATAAAATCGTAACCAATTACAAGATTATGTTTAGGTCCTAAGATTTCTTCATCTTTCCAAAAAATATGACCTTGTTTTAAATCGTATTCGCCATAAATTAATTTTAAAAGAGTGCTTTTTCCTGAGCCACTTTCGCCAATAATCGCTAGATTTTCTCCTGCTTCAACATTAAAGTCAATAGCCTTTAAAACCTTAGTTTTTGAATATCCAAAAGAGACGTTTTCTACCTTTAACATAATGCAAAAATAACACAAAAAAACCGCTTGGTTTCTCAAACGGTTTTCAAAAAAATATGGTTATAAATTATTTCTTTATGAACTTTCGTTTCATCGTTTTTCCTTCAGATTCTAATCTTAAAAAGTAAATTCCAGTTGTTAAACTTGAAACATCAACACTATTAGATTCTAATTTTAAATTAAGAACACGTTTTCCATTAATATCAAAAACCGTTGCTATTTTATTGATAACGTCTGCTGAGGTTTTAATTGTTAATTCATCTTCAACTGGATTAGGGAAGATTGTAAGGTCTACTAAAGTGTTGTCTGTAACAGTTAATGCAGAGCCTTCAGTAATATTATGTGTAGTGTCTATTGCTGGATTTTCTATATAGTCTATAGTGCCAGATGGCCAATAAATGGTTAAACTATTAATTGAATTTTCAGTACCAATACCGAAATGAGCAGTTAGAGAACTCATAAACTCAAATCCTTCACCACTTCTAACATCTCTAATTTGTGTGCCTGATGGTGTTTCTATTTCTATTCTTGCTCCAATACCATTGATGTTACTGCTTGTTCCAATGGTGTTTATTTTAATCCAATGATTTGCATTAGTATTATTGAGGTAAATATTACCACTTCTAAAAACATCTAAAAAACCATCGTTATTGGTATCACCAATTGCACCACTTGGTGGCATATTTGTTGAGAAATTTGTGAATGTAAAATCACCATTATTAAACAGAATATCACCATTAGAAAGCACATCAATAAAACCGTCATTATTAAAATCTGCTGGTGCATTTTCTATTCCCATTGAAGCTGCTCCTACTCCTGATCCAGAAGTAACATCTGTAAAAGTGCCATCACCATTGTTTTGCATTAATTTAGAAAGTCCGTTAGAACTACTACTTGCGCCAACGTAAACATCCATATCACCATCGTTATCAAAATCTGCCCAAGCTGAAGACCAGGTTTGTACGTTATCTCCTAAATTAGAAGAATTATTGTGTCCTGCACTTGGGTAATTTGTATTGTACCAGCCATTACTGTCTGCAACATTAGTAAATACACCATTACCATCGTTTCTCCATAATTCGTTAGTACTAATAGTTGTTGAACCACCTCTGCATTTTGCGATAAATAAATCCATATCTCTATCGTTATCAAAATCTATCCAAACAGTTCCATAGTTTCCACCTCCAGGCGTTAGTCCTAACCCATTTGGCACAACACCAGCACTTTCACCTTGATAAAAAGTTAAATTACCAGAACCATCATTAATATAATAAACGTTAGCTTCAACATCATGACAAACAAAAGCATCTAAATGACCGTCGTTATTAATGTCCACAAAGTTTGAACGTTGAGAAAATACATAGTCGGAACCTGAAATTTCAGAATAAGCTGTACCTGTGCTATTAGCTTGCATAAATGTTACTCCACCATAACCACCATATAATAAATCATTATATCCATTTCTATCAAAGTCACCAGCTGCTAAGCTCCAATTTGGTGCAAAATCTGCTTGTGATGTCGCAATATTTGCAACATTAAAACCACCTGAAGCGGATTGATAATGCACATTAATATTGTCAGCACTTACAGAGACAACATCATCTAAATAGTCACCATTTAAATCAACAAGTGCAATGTCGTATGTTCCAGTTGTATTAATAGGGTTTGTTGTAAATGTTATTGGAAAGCTAGATGTATCAATACCTGTTGTAAAGTTTTGGCATTCCCAACCGCTAAAACCTTCAACATTACAATCCACTCTAACGCAGACTATATAGTCTGTTTCAGGTAATAAGTTGGTAATAACGTATGGATTGCTGGTTGTTGGGTCTCCAGAAGCAGGAACCGTTTCTGTAGCAAGGTAAACAGCTACCTCCCAATTTGTTTCTGTACCGTCTGAAACCCAGTTAACAAGGGCAGTTGTATCTGTAACGTTACTTACAGCTATTGAGCTAACATTAGGACAAGCAGGAGGAATTGAAGATATGATGGCTACAGAATTAATACAAAATCCCCAACCAAATGAATTATTGTCATTATATAAAATACGATATTTAAAACCTGTTAATTGTGCGTTAGAAAAAGAGGATATATCTAATCCACTGCTTATAAAAGTGGTTGGTATATCATTACAAAAACCAACGGTCGTACTTGAATTTTCTGTAAGCGGATTTCCCCAATCGTCCCATTCATTTGTGGTGTCATTCCAATATTGAAGATGTAAGGATTCATTTTGGTAAATATTAAGACCATACTGAAAGCTTACCGTTAATTCTGTTTCATTAGCACCAAAAGCAGCACTTAAATCAATTATAGGAGATTCTGCTGCTACAGTATTAACGGAAGCACCACCAGCAAGGTTATCATCAAATGAAAATGAACTACTACTTGATGTAGGATCTTCCAAGAGATAGGTTGCATTATAAGTTCCAGAAAGGGTCCATTGATTGTTTGGCCAATTGGCTGGCTGATTTAGTTGTTGAGCGTAGCTATAAGCGCAAAACAGGCTTAATAAAAGTGTAGATAGTAGAAGTTTTTTCATATTGGTTGGTTTAGTTACAGTCTGTATTTAAGGAGTTAATCCATTCTTCAATTAATTGAACACCTTCAACATGCACAATGGTTCTTGCCATTAATGGCATTCTGTTTGAAGGTTCAATAGAGCTTAATCTGTAGTACAATACAGAATTTCTAGCATCACCTGGTTCTATAATATGGCCAAGGTCAAAACCAAGGTCTGTGTCTGCATCAACGCATACGCCTAAGTTAGTTAAGTTTTGTGTATCTGTAAAATCTAGTCGTAAAGGTCTATAAGCGCAATGCGTTTCTTCTGAGTGGCAATGTGCACAATTAATATCTACATAGGCTCTTACTCTACGTTCTAAAGTTTCACTAGTGTCATTATAATCTGGTAATTGAGCTATAGTATTAGGAAGTGTGTTTTCTAAATAACCTATATCTACTAACTTGTTTAATTGGTTAGATGAGCCTTCGTTATAATTGTAAATTAAATTTAAGTTTCTGGGTTTAGGACCAATAGGTTTTGGTGTTTCCATTACTTTGTGACACGTGTGGCATTCTGCTCCAGAAGGTATTCTGTATTGAACAGTTTTTACTTCACCTGCTTGTTGCCATTGCATATCTACGTAGCTTCCATCCATATCTAAAGTAGCCTCGGTTTGTTCACTATTCCATGCGTAATTAGCAAAAATCCAACCCTCTTCCTTTTTGATTAGTAATCTTGTTTCTAGATTTTTAGTTTCGTTTTCTGGTAATACGTTATCATAATAAAAGCTTTTTATTAAAATTGTACCCACCGGAAAGTCTAAATTTTCGCCATCATTTACAAAAGTCGCTTTACTATTATTTGGCATCCAAACAAAACGCTTTTTATTAGCATAATCACTAAATAAAGTTGAATTTAAAGTATATGGCATTACCCCAAACGTAGGTTCTAGATTTTTTAATTCGTTTTCAAATAATTGATAATCTGAAAGCGATTGATATGGCATTTCATCTAAATTAAAAACTACATTTGAATTCGTAGAAATAGTAACTGTAACTGTTTCTGTTTCGCAATCGCCTGACGAATTACAAATTATATATTCAAAAGTATCGACTCCAATTTCATTAGCATTTGTTATATACTTTATAACGTCATCACTAATATCATTAGGTGTATTATTTACATCCAATAAGGAAGCACTTCCTTTTGTAGGATTGCTAAACGTTACCTCTCCATTTGAAGGAATATTGGTGTCATTTGAAAAAATGAAAACTTCAATCTCAGAATTCTGGCTTATAATAACAGAATCTGGATTAGTTTCAATAACAAGAGGCGTTAAGCCATCATCTTTACCACAAGAAAATAGAAATAGAGTAATAAATAAAAATAGAAAGTAGTTTTTTTTCATAAGCTACTGTTATACAACATAAATAAGACAGTTGAATACTTAAAAACCCTACCTTAAAAATGATTCTTCACCGATATGAAACTATCCTTTCACTTTTTCTTCAGTTTTTGATGGTAATACTTCAAAGCCCATATTATATAGTGTAAAGCCATATATGTCAGCATACTGCTCAATAGTTTTACTTACAGGTGTACCAGCTCCATGACCAGCGTCCGTTTCTATTCTAATAAGCGTTGGGTTATTACCCGTTTGCTTACTCTGTAATTCGGCAGCAAATTTAAAACTATGAGCAGGTACAACTCTATCATCATGATCACCTGTAGTGACCAAGGTTGCAGGATATTCCACACCTTCTTTTACATTATGAACAGGAGAGTAGCCTTTAAGGTAGTTAAACATTTCTTTACTGTCTTCTGCTGTTCCGTAATCGTAAGCCCAACCAGCACCAGCTGTAAATGTATGATAACGCAACATATCTAAAACTCCAACAGCAGGCAATGCTACTTTCATTAAATCTGGACGTTGTGTCATTGTTGCTCCAACTAATAATCCACCATTAGAACCACCTCTAACTGCTAAATAATCTGAAGACGTATAGTTCTCTGAAATAAGGTATTCTGCTGCTGCAATGAAATCGTCAAATACATTTTGCTTTTGCAGTTTTGTACCTGCATCATGCCATGCTTTTCCGTATTCTCCACCACCTCTTAGGTTTGGTACAGCGTAAATTCCGCCTTGTTCCATCCAAACTGCATTTGCAATACTAAAACTTGGTGTTAAACTAATATTGAATCCACCATAACCATATAGAATGGTTGGATTTTTACCATTAAGCTCTAATCCTTTTTTATGCGTTATAATCATTGGCACTTTAGTACCATCCTTAGATTTGTAAAACACTTGTTTGCTTTCATAATCTTCAGGATTAAAATCAATGTCTGGTTTTCTGTATAATTCTGAAGTTCCGTTTTCAATGTCATATTTATAGATACTTCCTGGAGTCACATAATTTGTGAATGAGTAGTATAACTCTTTTTCTTCTTTCTTTGCTCCAAAACCGCCTGCACTTCCTACACCAGGGAGTTCAACGTCTCTAACTAATTTACCATCGTAATCATATTGTAATATTTTTGAAACTGCATCAACCATGTAATTAGCAAAAAAGTAACCACCAGCAGTTGATGGACTTAATACATTTTTAGTTTCAGGTATGAAATCTACCCAATTTTCTGGAGTTGGATTTGAAGCATCAACTGTTACAACTCTTTTGTTTGGAGCGTTTAAGTTTGTAGATAAATAAAGTTTAGTACCTACATTTTCTAAAATGCCTGTATCACTATCTGTATGATTTAAAATAGTTATAAGCTTGCTATTTGGTTTAGTTAAGTCTTTAATAAAAAGCTTGTTACCAGAGGTAGAAACACTAGCGGAAATAATTAAGTATTTATCATCTTCGGTAACGCCTCCACCAATATATCTGTGTTTTTGTTCTGGAGTACCTCCAAATATTAACTCATCTTCAGACTGTTTTGTTCCCAACTTGTGATAGTAAACTTTATGTTGGTCTGTTTTGGCAGAGAGTTCGCTTCCTTTTGGCTTATCGTAGCTAGAATAATAAAAGCCTTCGTTTTTATACCAAGACATGCCACTGAATTTAATATCTACTAAAGTATCTTCTACAATTTCTTTAGTTTCAGTATTCATAATTAGAATTTTTCTCCAATCACTTCCACCTTCAGAAATAGAATAGGCTAGCGTTTTACCATCTTTAGAAAAACTTGTACCTCCTAAAGAAATTGTACCATCTTCTTTAAATGTATTTGGGTCTAAGAATACTTCAGCTGCACTTGGGTCATTTCCTGTTTTATATCTGTAAATGACATATTGATTTTGTAAGCCATCATTTTTATAAAAGTAAGTGTAATCTCCTTCTTTAAATGGCGAACCTATTTTTTCGTAATTCCAAAGTTTTGTAAGTCGTTCTTTTAATTCTTTTCTATAAGGAATGTTATCTAAATAACCGTAAGTTGCTTCATTTTCAGCTTTTACCCAAGCTTCAGTTTCTGGACTTCGGTCATCTTCTAACCAACGGTAAGGATCAGATACAGCTTCACCAAATATAGTGTCAATAACTTCAATTTTATTTGTTTTTGGATAGTCTACAGAAATTGTTTTCAAAGTTTCAGTTTCGTTTTTACATGATACAAAAATACTTAGTACTAAGGAAAGGAGAAGTAATTTTTTCATAATTAGAATGATTGAGATTAAAGAACATTTCTTTCAAATATAAGACTTTCGGAATAAGTAAAAAGATGAAAAAAGTTAAGATATGCATTTAGGCAATAAAAAATACGCTATTTCAATTAACAACATAATTGAAAAAGCGTATTTTATAATAGGTTGAATAACTTCTAGTTTATAAATTACACTAGATTATTTTTTATAAGGTATTCTGCAATTTGAACAGTGTTTGTTGCTGCTCCTTTTCTAAGATTATCACTTACAACCCACATATTTAAAGTATTTGGTTGTGAACCATCTCGTCTTATACGACCAACAAAAACATCATCTTTACCATGTGCAAACATTGGCATTGGATAAGAGTTAGTCTTTAAATTATCTTGAACAGTAATACCATCCGTAATATTTAAAAGTTCTCTTACTTCAGCAACATCGTAATCGTTTTCAAACTCTACATTAATTGCTTCACTATGTCCACCAGCTGTAGGTATTCTAACTGCAGTTGCGGTTACAGCAATAGTACGATCACCTAATATTTTTTGAGTTTCATTAACCAATTTCATTTCTTCTTTGGTATAACCGTTGTCCTCAAAAACATCACAATGTGGAATTGCATTTTTATGAATTGGGTAAGGGTAAGCCATGTCACCTTCTTTACCTACAATTTCATTTTCCATCTGTTCAACAGCTTTTACGCCAGTACCAGAAACGGATTGATATGTAGAAACGATGATTCGTTTAATTTTATATTTTTTATGAAGTGGTGCTAATGCCATTACCATTTGAATGGTAGAGCAATTTGGATTAGCTATAATTTTATCAGTTTTGGTTAATTCGCTCGCATTAATTTCTGGTACTATTAATTTTTTAGTGCCATCCATTCTCCAAGCCGAAGAATTATCTATTACTGTTGTTCCAACTTCAGCAAATTTTGGAGCCCATTCTAATGATGTGTTACCACCAGCAGAGAAAAGTGCAATATCTGGTTTTGCTTCAATAGCAGAAGGAATACTAATTACAGAAATATCTTTTCCTTTGAATTTTATCTTTTTACCTACCGAACGCTCAGAAGCGACTAATAATAATTCATCTACAGGGAAATTACGCTCTTCTAAAATATTAAGCATTACATTTCCTACTAAACCTGTTGCACCTACAATAGCTACTTTCATGTTGTTTATATTTATTGGTTTTCAAAGAACTCAAAATTAGAGTATTTCTTTAAGTCTAGCCTTGTCAATAGGCTTAAAAATGTCATAAAAATAAGGTGATTAAATTATTGGTTTAGCAATAAACTGTCTAAAAAACAGAAAAACCCAGACTTCTCAGTCTGGGTTTAATTAAAAATAATAGTGTAGCGATGACGCTAAACGTGTTTTATTTTTTTAATGAATCTCTGATTTCTTTTAAGATATCAAGCTCAGAAGGTCCTGCTGGAGCTGGCTCTTCAACTGGCTTTTTAGTTTTGTTATAAGCCTTTACAAGCATAAACATAACAAGGCCAACTACAAGTAAGCTAACAATAGTATCAATCCATGCGCCATATTCTACTGCAGCAACACCTGCTTCTTTAGCAGCTGCAACCGTAGCGTAAACCTCATCTCCTGGAGTCCAAAACATATCCGAGAAACTTTTTCCACCAGTTACTAAACCAATAAGAGGCATAGCAATTTTAGAAACGAAACCGTTTATCACTGCTCCAAGAGCACCAGCCATAATTACAGCAACAGCGAAATCAATCACGTTACCTGTCATAATAAAATTCTTAAATTCTTTTAACATAATTTAATGTTTTAATAGTTAGTTAATCTGTTAGTTAAGACACAAAGTTAGTTCAAAAAGTCACATTATGTTAAAAAAAACCAAAATTATGGCAAAAAAATACGTTTAACACGTTGAGAAACAGCGGTTATTATTTCGTAAGAAATGGTTTTAGCAGATTCAGATAAGTTGCTTGCTCTGTATTCAGAATTGAAAATAATGACCTCATCTCCTTCAACACAATCTATATTTGTAATGTTTACCATAATCATATCCATACAGACATTTCCAATGATTGGTGCCTTTTCTCCATTGATAACTACAAATCCGTTACCATTACCATAAATTCTGTTAATGCCATCTGCATGACCAATAGGTACTGTTGCAGTTCTTTCCGTACCTATAGAGGTATAAGCTCTATTGTAACCTACAGTTTCTCCTTTTTCAATTGTATGAATTTGAGAAATTACGGATTTTAAACTCGCAATAGGTTTTAGATTTTTGTCTTCTTCTACAGAGTTCCCAAAGCCATAAAGTCCTATACCAGAGCGCACCATATTGAAATGAGCTTCTGGATAATTGATGATTCCGGAAGTGTTACAAAGATGTAACCAAGGTTTTTGACCAGATACATCTTCAAACTTTTTAGCTATAGTTTTAAATTTTTCAATTTGAAGATTAGTAAAATCTAATTCTTTTGCATCTTCACTAGCTGCTAAATGCGAAAACAGCGATTTTACTTTTATTGATGCTGTGCTTTTTAGTTTAGAAACAACAGTATCGATTTCATTTTCTTCAAAGCCAAGCCGGTTTAAACCTGTATTGAATTTTATATGAATAGGATAGTTTTTTTGAGCTTGTGTTTCGGTTATTTTTATAAATTCATCTAACACATGAGCACTATAAATACTTGGTTCTAAACAACGTTCAATAAGTGTTTTAAAATTTATAGATTGTGGATGAAGCACTAAAATAGGTGTCTTAATGCCTGCGTCTCTTAGAGCAACACCTTCTTTTACGTAGGCCACAGCGAAATAATCTATATCTAATTTTTCAAGATGTTTTGCAATGGCGACAGAATCACTACCATAAGCAAAAGCTTTAACCACAGCTAAAAATTTGGTTTGTGGTTGTAATTTAGATTTTAAGTAATTGAAATTATGGGTAAGCGCACTTAAATCAATTTCGAGAATAGTTTCTTGAGCTTTAGACATTTCGATTTTGGTCTTTAGAATCTATTTCCTCAGCATCATTCACTTTCATCTGTCTTACTTTATCGCGTTGCATACTTTTATAATAGGCAGCTCTGCTTAAAGGTTCGTATTCATCAACCTCACCAAGCAAAACCAAATCATCACTCAATGCTTTTCTATAACTGTATTGTGCTAAATTTCCTGTTTTTGTACAAACGGCATGCACTTTGGTTACGTACTCTGCAGTTGCCATTAAATTTGGCATTGGTCCAAACGGATTACCTTTAAAATCCATATCTAAACCAGCGACAATAACACGAATGCCTTTATTGGCTAAGTCATTACAAATTCTAACAATTTCATCATCAAAAAATTGTGCTTCGTCAATTCCAACCACATCACAACCATCTGCTAAAATCGGAATATTAGCAGCAGCAGGTACTGGAGTAGAGCGTATTTCATTAGAATCGTGAGAAACCACCATCTCTTCATCATAACGTGTGTCTACTGCAGGTTTAAAAATTTCAACCTTTTGTTTTGCAAATTGCGCACGTTTTAGTCGTCGGATTAATTCTTCGGTCTTGCCTGAGAACATGGATCCGCAGATGACTTCAATCCACCCAAATTGTTCTTTCTGATTTACTGTATTTTCGAGAAACATTTTGTAATTTTAGCACTAAATCGAAGTATAACTTCGTTTTTTATAAAGGTCTCGCAAATTTATTAAAAATCAAAAGTAAAACTTACGAAAAGATGAAAAAGAAATTAGAATCAGAATTAGTTAGCATTGCACATAGGATTCTAAAACTAAAAGGAAGAGAAGATGTAGATCAATTACACGCTGAGGTTTCTAAACTTTACGAAAAGTTGACGGTTTTAAAATTTGCTCAAGAAAACTTTGAAGAAACGATGCCAACCATTGGTCACGACTCTTCGTTTTTTGGAATGTTAGATACCGCTTTTAACAATAAGGTAAGTGATAACGTTGAAGTTGAAGACCGAACATACATAAACGTAGATGAGGTTGAGCATGATGATATTATGGAGCCTGTGATGACTAAAATAAAGGATATGTTTGAGCATATGCCTAAAGAAACAGAACCAGTAGATCCTATATTAGAAAAAGTAGTACCTAAAGAAGTGGAAACTCCAGAAACCACTGTAGAGTTTGAAACAATAACCTCAGGTTTTGAAGCAATGCCAGAGTTTGAACCTATTGAAGAGGCTCAAAGACGCGAAGAAGAATCACAAAAGAAATCTTTAAACGATAAGCTAAAAGGAAAACGTTTAAATATTGGACTCAACGATAAATTAGCTTTTATTAAACATTTATTTGAAGGTAAAAACGAAGATTACGATCGTGTAATTTCTCAAATTAATACCATGAATTCTTTAGACGAAACCAAACTACTTATCCTAGAAATGGTAAAACCAGATTATAATAATTGGGTAGGAAAAGAAGCGTATGAAGCTCGTTTTATAGAGTTGGTAGAAGGAAAGTTTAGTTAATAATTCAAATAAACATAACCCACAAAAGCATCATTAAAACCATTGATTTCTAGTATATAGAAATACGTACCAACAGGTAATAAATCTGAGCTTTTTAAAAGTCCCATGTTGGCCTTACCTTCCCAAGTATTCATGTAGTTGCTAGCTTCATAGATTTGTGTGCCATAACGGTTGAATATTTTCAGGGTATTTTCAAGATAATCTTCAATACACGGAATTACAAAGTAATCATTTAATCTGTCATCATTTGGAGAAATCCCTTGAGGAATGGTTAAACAATTATTGATGTCTACAGTTGCGTCATCCTCATTATTATTTAAATTTCTATCAGGTTCATTAGTGCTATTTAGAAATGCAACATTGGTTAGATTTGTTGAGGAAATTACTTTTGCCGTTAAGATTAAAGTTGCATAAGTGTTAGCATCTAGATTTGGGATTGTCCAAATAAGTGTAGTATCGTCAAAATCACCATAGCTTGTAGCAGCAGATATAAACTCAAAACCTTGTGGTAAGGCATCAATAACTTCTATTAAAGTGGCATTTGTAGTACCTAAGTTGGTTGCAGTAATTGTAAAATCTACATTTTGACCATAAAAAGCTTCTGTTGGTTCAGCCGTTTTTATGATTTCAATATCAACATCAGAAGTATCAACAGTAACGTTAAGTGTAGCACTAGTTTGGGATGTGTTTATATTGTTATTGTTTGTGAAATTTTCAAAATTATTAAGATAACCTCCAATAGTGTTAGAAGTGACCATGACCGAAAACGTGCAACTTTCTACACCATCAGGAAAGACTAAATCTTCAACGCCAACAAAAACATCTCCTAGTGTTCCTATAAAATTCGCTGAACAACCGTTAGACTCAATCCAATTTGGTACACCAGAAAGTGTGATGCCTATTGGTAAATTATCTGTAAATGAAATGTTACTTTGGGTAGGATTTGAAGCCACATTATAAACCGTAAAAGTTAATTCACTTTGACCACCTTCAATAATAGTATTTGGTGTAAATGTTTTTTGTAAAACAGGAGCAATAACCTGTACACTATTAATAGAAATATTAGATTCTGGCGTTAGCTCTTGGTTGTTTGTAGCATCTGGTATGGCTTCAGCAATATTATTAAAAGCGCCTCCAAAACTTGGAGCAGAAACCGGAATACTAATTCTAACTGTAGAACCAGCTTCCATGGTTGGTATTGTTCCTGTTATAAAATTACCAACCGTACTAAAACTAGTCATACAAGTTGCATTTCCGGAGGTGACCGTACATGTTGGGTCTCCAAGGATTGTGAAAACAGGATTTACAGTGTCTTCAAAAAGAACATCTACAGCATCAGAACTTGTGGTACTATTGCTAATATCAACAATCCAATTAAATGTTTGGTTGATATCTACTTGGGTAAATTCAGGATAGGTTTGTACTATTAAATCTAAACATGGTGCAAAATATGTGTTTACGGAAGCAGAATTATTTCCGGGATTACTATCTACTAAATTATTTGCATAATCTACGTTAACAATGTTGGTGCCAACCATTGGATCAAAAGAACATTCTGGTAACCAATCTATAGTAACACTAAAAGTTACAGAACTATTAGCTGGTAATAACCAGTTGTCTTCGGCTGTAATTTGCCAAAATGTATCGTTTTCACCATTGTCGGAAATTCCATCTAACGTAACGCCTAAATTTGAATTGTTTATAGTAAAGCAAGCTGCGTTTCCTGTAGTTTCAATACATTCTAAGTTGGTTAGTGTTGCTAAAATTTGAGGGTCAGTGTCATCAATTATAGGTCTATAATCTTGTAGTTCAATAAAACTATCTTCTTCACCAATATTACTAACGGTAATTTCATAGGTAATTAATCCCCAAGCAGCAGTGTTTGCGCTAGAATTTCCAATTGGTAATTCAGGATTTACTTGCGTTTTAGTTACCAGTAAATCATTAGACTCTTCTCCTCCACAAGGAACAGTTGGTATTGGGAGTTCAACAAAATTAGAAAAGTAATTATTATCAATGTTGCTATCTAATAATTGGGTGTCTAAAATATTGGTAGCGCTTCTTATATTTACTGTAATAGGTGCGTCTCCACAAGGTTCTGAAAACCGAACTACGGTTTCTAAGGTAATTGTTGTGTTTGGTAGTAAAACGAAATCACTACTTGTCCAGAGTTGACCATTATCAGATAAAGTGAAATCATTGCAAGTCACTGCACCAGTTGTATTAATGCAGTTAACGGAAACAATTTCCCAATCTACAACAGATGATAAATTTTGAAAGAAGAATCGCATTGGTGCTTCTAAGGGACCACTATTGCAAACTGTAGTTTCAAAAGTAATATCCTCATTATAGTTTAAATCGACCGAAGTTAACGGATTTGTCTGTACGCTTTCGATACATAAATCTGTTTGAACACAAACTTCAGCCAACAACAAATTTGTTGTTACATTATTAGAGTCTATTGAAGTAATATTTGCTGTATTCAACTCTATGTTAATAACGCTATTTACATCAATTGGTAATGGATTTGTGGAGCAAGAAAAGTTAGTGTATCTATAAACTAATTGAAAAGTAATGCTTCCTCCAGAAGTGATTACATTATCGTCATCACTAATAAACATAGAACTGGTAGAGGTGATAGTGTCCGAGTTACCATTAAAATCAGTTAAATCTGGGCATACAGTTCCATTGGTTGTTTCAATACATTCAATCGAAATAAATTCAGCAAAAGGTTGACCGTTTGCATTAGGAGAACTTAAACTTAATTTGCCTTTTATAGATGAAACCGGAAAATCAATAGTACTATTATTTGTGATGGTAAATTGATACGTCACCAAATCTCCCCAAGCACTAATTGCAGTGCCTTCTACAGGATTAATTTGAGTGTGTGTTATTGAGAAATCGACAACAACATCTAACACATCAATAGATATAATGGCTTGATTATTACTTGTATTTGTGTCTTGTGTATTTGTTGGTGGATTTACTGTTCCGTTTGCGGTAATACCTCCTAAATTTGTTGGTGCTGTAACTAAAACTAACAACTCTACGCTAGAGTTATTAGGCATGGAAGCAATAGAAGCGGTTAAAACATTACTTATAACGTCTATATTTGAGAAGTCAGATGCACCTGCATTACTATTTTGTGAATTATAAGAAAGGATGGTTAAATCTGCATCAAAATTTACTGAAATGTTAGCATTATCAACAGCGTTTCCAGAATTTAAAACGGTAACTACATACTGAAAATCTTCATAAATATCAACTTGAGAAATTGCAGTACCAGTTAAATCTTGGGCTTCAATAGAAATAGACAAATCTGTAGTTTGACTATGTAATTGTAATCCTAAAAGAAATAAAACCAATAAGCGGAATGGTTTTCCAATCATAAAATAATAGTTTTGATTAATGCAATAATCTCAATTATAGAACAAGTAAGTTAATAATTTTCCTACTTAATTCTCTAACTTATTATAAAGATGCTAAATATCCCAAATGGTTGCGTCGATATAGTTAGAAACATTGTAAATTTGAAAAGAAACCGCATACAATGAGTAAACTTTACCTGGTTCCAACACCAATAGGAAACTTAAAAGACATGACTTTTAGAGGAGTCGAAGTGCTAAAGGAAGCTGATTTAATTTTGGCTGAAGACACTAGAACTTCTGGAAAACTTTTAAAGCATTTTCAAATCACTACGCAAATGCAAAGCCATCATATGCATAACGAGCATAAAACGGTGAATCATTTAATTGAAAAACTAAAAGCCGGATTAACAATTGCCGTAATCAGTGATGCTGGTACACCAGCCATTTCAGACCCAGGATTTTTATTGGTAAGAGCATGTGTAGAAAACAATATTGAAGTAGATTGTTTACCAGGAGCAACAGCTTTTGTACCAGCATTAGTGAACAGTGGCTTACCAAATGATAAGTTTGTTTTTGAAGGATTTCTTCCTGTAAAAAAAGGGCGTCAAACTCGATTTTTATTGCTGTCAGAAGAAACTAGAACCATGATTTTTTATGAAAGCCCTCACAAATTAGTAAAAACTTTAGGACATTTCTGTGAGTATTTTGGAGAAGACAGACCTGTTTCAGTTTCGCGTGAAATCACGAAACTCTACGAAGAAACCATAAGAGGAACAGCAAAAGAAGTTTTAGAACATTATACCAACAAACCACCAAAAGGCGAAATTGTTATTATTGTTGGCGGAAAAAGCAAATAAGATGACTATAATCGAATTTAAAAATAAATTAAAATCGAATCCAGAGCAAATTGAGTTTTCTGATACCATGACTGTAATTGAAGAAAACTACGAGTTTACACCAACATCATTTACTAACGGAACTTTAGAAAATAAAGAAGGGCAGAATTCAGGGTCGTTTAAATTGTTTGCCTTTTCTATAGACCAAAAACTAACAAAAGAGGAAACTTTAGCCTGTTTTGGTGAACATTATTTTGAAAATGTTTTGAAAGAGCCAAAAGGAACAGGGCATCAAAACATAAGAAATTTCATGAAAACAGGTTTTGAAGGATTAGACTTTAAAGCCTTTCCATTAAAAAAGAAGTAACTTGTAGTGTTCTGAATTTATTTACTGTAAGATCAGTCCTAGTGTCAAGCTTTTTTGCTTGATATATCGAGAACCAAATTAATATGGAAGACTTACTTCACAATATAAGCCAATGTACTATTTGCAAAGCTCACCTTCCCTTCGGTCCAAGACCAGTTGCTACAGCACATATAAAATCTAAAATCGTAATTATTGGTCAAGCACCAGGAACAAAAGTGCACGACTCTGGTATTCCTTGGGACGACCAAAGTGGGAAGAAATTAAGACAATGGTTTAATGTTACTAAAGAGCAATTCTACAATACAGAAAATTTTGCGATTATACCCATGGGTTTTTGTTATCCAGGAAAAGCAAAAACAGGAGATTTACCACCAAGACCAGAATGTGCACCACAATGGCACAACCAATTATTTGATAAAATGCCTAATGTTGAGTTGATTGTTTTAATAGGCGCTTACGCACAGAAATATTATTTAAATGACAAAGCAAAACGCACATTAACAGAAACGGTTGGAGATTACAAGGAATATTTA
>TARA_R110002049_G_scaffold329_19_pt1 | contig 27239 bp, 27 predicted proteins | sample TARA_R110002049 | Tara Oceans TARA_R110002049 (sample SAMEA4396941) | marine metagenome | biome: Polar Biome; feature: [SRF] surface water layer (ENVO:00010504); material: water (ENVO:00002006), including particulate matter (ENVO:01000060) such as... | depth 5 m
AAAGGGGCTATTTGGGTCTCAAATTTTTGATGTTGGTTTAAAGCCAAATTCCTCGAATACGAGAGGATATTTGACGTTATTCATAAAAACGAAAAAAGGTGCCCTAAAGCACCTTAAAATCCGTCACGTAACGCAATTCCTTAAGAATTCATTGCCGATATAATAAATTCCTTAAATTCTTTTGAAATAGGAATCAGCGTATTGTTAATTAGAATATCCTTAGAGTTAATGGCATCAATATGATCCACATTTACAATATAGGATTTGTGGGCCCTATAAAATTTTTGTTGCGGTAATTTCTCCAAATAATCCTTCAATGGAGAGCGTACCAAAAACTTTTTATCTACTGTATTAACTTCCAAATAAACGTTGTCCGCCTTGATAAATTGTATGTCCCCAAACTGAATTCGATAATACAAATGTTGTTTTTTAACGAATATTGAGTCTTTCAAGACCTTGTTGGACATTAACCTATCATCTTCCTCTTCCTGGCTTTCCCCTGCCGAATTATTTTTTACGGAAATAAAGTTAGATAATGCAATTTCAATGGAAGTATACAAATCCTGTTGCTCAAAAGGTTTAACCAAATAACCATTAGGCTTAACCGTCTTGGCATTTTCAACGGTAGCTCGATCTGAGTTGGACGTTACAAAAATAAATGGAATGTTATAGTTTTCCCGGATGTGCTTGCCCAGGTCGATACCAGTTTTATCCGAGGCCAAAATTATATCGATCAGCACAAGATCAACTTCCTTATTTTTTAAAACCTCTACTGCCTGTTCGTAAACAATAACATTATCTACGATTTCGTATCCAATCTCCTCCAACATGGATTGCATATCATCTGCGATGATCACGTTGTCCTCTACAATAAGAATTCTAATTGGTTGTTCCAAAGTGTATTTATTTGATTGGTTATTAACTCAAAATTACGAAAAATTATTAAAACTAAAATAAAAGAGAATTGCCAATAAAAAAGTGCTCAATGCCAACTTCTTCAATTCGGGATCAAGTAGAACCGTGTTCTTCAGTTTCCACATTTTATTTAAATGTATAAATATAGGTACAAATGCCAACAAATGAAGGGTATTTTTCCAATTCTGGAAATTTACAATGGTAAAGGTCAACATGCTTACAAAACTCAACAATATAAGCAGTAGATGATATTTTTTTCCATTTTGTACGCCCATTTTAACAATCAAGGTATTTTTATTGGAAAGCTTATCCGAAGCGTAATCCCTCAAATTATTAAGATTCAGTACCCCAGTGCTTAAAAGCCCAACGGCAATAGCTGGAAAAACGGACATTTCATAAAATGCTTTGGTATATAGAAACATGGACCCTATTACCCCGAGCAATCCAAAAAACAGGAATACAAACAAATCTCCCAAGCCTTTATATCCGTAGGCAGACGATCCAATAGTATATTTAATGGCCGCCCATATACTCAGAATTCCCAATGCCCCGAAAAGTATACTGTAGACAAGGTTCTTAGTCCCAAAAGAAAAGTATAAAAGGAAAATAACCAAAATAACAGAAATACCTATTGAAAATAATATCCCCTTTTTAAGTTCGGTTCTAGACAAATGTCCGCTTTGAAGCGCGCGCATAGGCCCTACCCTATTTTCATTATCGGTGCCTTTAACACCATCGCCATAGTCATTGGCAAAATTTGAAGTAATCTGAAATGCAACCGTAGTCAAAAGAGCGAATGTGAAAATATTCCAATGAAATTGGCCATAAAAACTTCCGAGGGCCGTACCAACCACTATACCGGATAGCGAAAGAGGAAGTGTCCTCAATCTAGCCGCACTAATCCATGCTTTTATTTTAAGCAATTTAATATGGATCTTCTATTTCTACACGCTTACCTTCCTTGTAGGATGCAACAAAAGCATCTTCAAAACCCATTTTTACCAATTGAAACCTGAAGGACCTAGCTTCTTCCAAAGTTTCAAAATTACCCAGGGAATAAGAATAGAAAGGATTGGCTTTTGCGAAAATTGTATTGCTAAGAGATTCCGATGCCAAGGTTATATTGTTGTCTACAAAGGATTTAACCTGTACCGAATAGATCTTTTCTTTATCCAAAAACTTCTTTGCCAAGTAAAACTCCTTAACCAGGCTAAGTTCCTCGTTTTGCTCCTTAAGGTTATCAATCCTTGCTTTTATGACATCCAAACTATCTATGGATACCAGAAGATTATTTCTGAGATTATTTCTGTTTTCGAAATTAGAGGACCTAATAAATCCCGCATTATAGGAGAAAACGGCCAATGTGCCAATTAAGAAAAGTACGGTAACGCTACCAAAAAGATTGCGCTGTATCTTACTTCGCTTTAATTCCTTGTTCTTATATTTTATTTGATCCAATAGACGCTCATTTATAATCTGGGCCTTGTCTATATCTTTATGCAATTCCAATAAATCACTTTCCTCTATGAATGGCATAGTTTTGATTGTTTAGGGGGTGAGTACTAAAAGTAGTAAAAATAATTCTACTAAAATGCTTTTTCAACTTGCTTGTTGTAAAAGTAATAGTTTTTGTTGCAAAGCGACAAATAAATAAGGGCAAAATTCCTTAAATTATTGAACTCCATTTCATTAAAGTCCTTTATTTAAACAAAACCATTTTTAAATTAAACGAATACTATCCGACTTAATTTCTATTTTACGCTCTTTGTACAATGCCCCAACACCCTTTTTAAAAGTCTTCTTGCTCATCTGCAACATTCTTTTAATATCCTCAGGGTCAGATTTGTCATGAAGGTTTAAGACCCCGCCATTGGCAACAAGTTTTTCATAAATTAGGTTTGCTGCCGGCTCCAAACTTTTATAACCTAAGGGTTGCAAGCTGACATCTATCTTGTTATCGGGTCTAATAGTCTTGATATATCCTTTTAATTTATCGCCAATGGATACTTTTTTAAAAACTTCGTTGGAGTAGACCAACCCTTTGTGCTTATGGTTTATAATTACCTCCCAGCCCAAATCGGTAAGTCTGGTAACCACCAAATCTACCTGATCCAGTGCATTTACTGTTAAGTCATCATTGGATAAAAATCTATCCAATTTATTGGAAGCCACCAATCTATCCGTTTTTTCATCCAAATAACAGTATACCACATACCACTGCCCGTCTTGCATTTTATTACGTTGTTCCCGAAAAGGCACCAATAAATGCTTTTCCAATCCCCAATCCATAAAGGCTCCGTACTCATTCACCTCAGCTACCTGTAGCAATTGAAACTGATTAACGGTGACAAAGGGTATTAATGTGGTTGCCACAATTCTCTCTTCATGATCCAAATAGCAGAAAACATCTATAAAATCACCAATCTCGAATTCTTCCGGCACATATTTATTGGGCAGCAACACATCATTACCTTCATCATCGCCCAAAAAGAGACCCACTGTAGTATCCCTTAATATTTCCAAATTATTATATTTTCCTAGTGCTATCATAGCGCAAAAATACGTTTAAAAAGAATCTCTAAAAAAAAAAGCTGCTCTTTTTAAAAGAGCAGCTTTTATATATAATTATACACAGATTCTATTTGTTATAAACCGATTCCTTTTTAAAGTGTTTTGCCAACATATAATAAACCACGGCTCTGTGTTTACTCTTTACAGAACTACCGTATTTATCCGTAACGCTCTTAATGGCGTCCATTAATTGCGGGCTATCCTTCAGGCCAAGTTTTTTAACTAAAAAGTTGTTTTTAACCGTTTGCAATTCTTTGTCATCCGAACCGGAAACTTTTGATGCATCCATGTTATAAATAGATGGCCCCAATCCGATGGTAACTTTGGTCAATAAATCCATATTGGGCGTTTCACCAAATTTATCTTTGATGTCGGCTGCATATTTTTCGATCAATTCGTCTCTTTTGCTCATAATTGTTTAATATTCTTAATGATTAGATTTATATTCTTCTAAGATATAAAATCAAAATAACTAAGCAAAATTTTGTCATTTAATAATCTTGGCGTTTTTATTTCCAATATTTTAGGTTTTTCGGACACTTCATAAAAATCTACCAAGGCATTTTGCAAGTCCATCTTATTCGAAACAGATTCAAAACCAAACTTATACATCTCGGCAATGGACCCAACATTAATACTATGTGTTGTCTCAAAGAAGGTGCTAAAATTGCCACTGTCCTCTTTTCCTGGCAAAATCCTAAAAATACCTCCCCCTTCATTATTGATAACTATTATCCTAAAATCTGGTTTAATATAATTATTCCATAAACCATTACTATCATAGAGAAAACTTAAATCGCCCGTGACCAATAATGTGGGATTATGATCATAAATAGAAGCGCCTATGGCAGTCGAGGTACTTCCATCTATACCACTAGTGCCCCGATTACAAAAAACGCGGATCGAGGGCTTCAAATCGAACAATTGCGCATATCTAACGGTTGAACTGTTGGACAGTTGCAATTGATAGTTCCGAGGAATGCTTTCCAAAACATTATGGAAAACCCACATATCCGAAAACGCTATTTCCTCCAAGTACTCTTTCCTTTTTAACTGGTAATGTACCCTTTTATCCGCCCAGTATTCATAATAGCCACTTTCCGTAAAAGGACCACCTTCCAGAAGGTGAAGGAAAAAATTATTGGGACTGGTCTTAAAATGCTTGGTTAAACAAAAAAAAGTGTCATTCGCCTTTTGGGTATCTACATGCCAATGTAAAGAAGGGGAATATTCCCTTAAAAAGGCTTTTATTTTCTTTGAAACGATTAGCCCCCCAAAAGTTAAAACAATTTCCGGCTGTAACCTTTTAAACAATTCATCTTTGTTCCCAGATTTCTCAATGGGCGCTATGATACTATCAATGTTGGGAAAAAAGTTGGGATGGAAAAGATTGGATGTACTTTCGGTCAACACTATAACCGATGGATCATTTGCAAGAATTTCCAAATACTGCAGCTCTAGCGCATTTGGCGGATTTACACCAACCAAAATCATTTTTCGAGAAGCATTTTTCCATGTTTTACGGTAATCCTGCCATTCCTCTCCTACACTTTGGAGTTGGGCTGCCTTAAACGTAATCTCTTGCAAAGAAGCAGTGGTGCCCATCGTTTGATATAAGGGCTCTTCAAAAGGTACGTTTATATGAACTGGCGTAGATTGGGAAAAAGCTATGCACAAAGCCTTGTCTAGTAAATTGTCATTATATTTCTGTACCTGAACCTGACATTCATCAACGCTAATATGTGCTAATTGACTGGGGTCGTATTTGCGTATTTTATCGGTAGCATGACTTACATCCTGCATAAGGTTCGCAGAATAACCAATGTGATTATCAAAAATATTTTTCTGCCTAATTGTTTGTCCGTCCCCAATATCCACCTTATAGGCTGGCCTATCTGCAGAAATAACGATTATGGGAATATCACTATAAAAAGCTTCTGCTACTGCGGGATAATAATTTAATAAGGCACTACCGGAGGTGCACAGGACAATTGTAGGTTCCCTAAGCTGTTGTGCTATTCCCAAGGCGAAAAATGCAGCACAACGCTCGTCTACAATACTAAAGCACTTAAAAAAAGGGTCTTCTGAAAAACTTATCGTCAAGGGCGCGTTTCTTGATCCCGGTGAAATAATTATATTTCTTATGCCCCTTGCTTTGCAATGAAAGACAACAGACTGTGCGGAGGGAATAGTGGAATATTTCATTAGTGCAAAAATACAACGCAGCAAATTCTAAAACCAATTCAATTTCTCTTTTTAGCTTACTTTAAAACTATATTCAGCATGGTGCTACTTTTATCCTTTGTCTCCTGCCATTCCTTTTCTGGGACAGAGCCACTGGTTATACCACCTCCCACATAAATCCTCACCCTATTCTCCAAAATTTGCATACATCTCAAATTCACGTATAAGGAGGTTTTGTTCTTTATGGTCCTATATGCCCTATTTTCCTGATTTTTCCTAGAGGATGGCCTTATTATATCTTCCTTAAAATTTAATTCACCCAAAAATCCAGTATAGAACTGTCTGTCATAATTCTCATTATTTAAGATAAACTCCTTGGCCAACTTTTTTGGTACCCCGCAAACGGCTGGAGTTGGATGCAATGCCTTAACAATTTCTTCCAGACCTGATTTCTTTATATTGCCGGATACAGATGTTTTTATATGCCATAGATTTCCAGCCCTAGTGGACATCGGTTCGGATACTAATAGGGAAGAAACCTTATCCTCCAGAGAATCACGGATATATTGGGTTACCATTTCTTGTTCCTCCAGCTCCTTATCTTCCCAATGGGGAAACTCCTCGCCCTTAAACAATTGAGTACCCGCCAAGGACATGGTTTTGAATTGATCGTTACGGGTTTCTAGAAATATTTCAGGAGTGGCCCCCAGCCATAGGCCAATTTTAGGGTGAAACCATATATAGCAAAAGGCTGTTGTATATTGAAGCAGCAGTTCCTTGAACAAATTAAAAGGGGTCTTGGTGGTTTCCAAATGAATACTTCTGGAAAGGACTACTTTGTTGAATGTACCAGATTTGATCCTATCAAGGGCACTACTAATTAATTTGAGATAAAAATCTTTATCCGAGTCCTGATCCGATAGAGGGACTACAGGCTTTGCGGAAGACTTTGGCCCCGACACAAAGACCTCCGCAAAACTCTCTTCGTCCTTGATTAAAATGGCAGGGCTTTCCGCATCGAAAGGGGCAAAAACAAAGCCACTTTCGGTATAGTCCTTCACATAATGCAATTCCTGGTCCCTTTGAAAAATCACCTTTACATCAACCTCATTCGGTTTCCTATAAGCTACAAAAGGAAGGCCACTATGGAACTGTTCACTAATTTTATCCAAAAAACTCAAAGACATACTATTTTTTAGGCAATGAAACCGTAGTTAATTTACAAATTGAAATTAGATTTCCTTCCGCATCCGTTACCTTAATATCCCAAATTTGAGTTGTTCGCCCTTTATGCAGCATTACAGCCTTTGCAAAAACATCACCTTCTCTAACACTTCTGACATGATTGGCTGAAATTTCCAATCCCCGAACAAAAAATTCCTTGGTATTTAGAAAAATAAAGCATGCAGCACTTGCTACACTTTCCGCTAATGCCACGGTTGCACCTCCGTGTAAAATGCCGTCCGGCTGATGAACTTTAGGGCCAACTGGCATTTTGGCCAGCAAAAAATTTTCTCCCACATCTATATACTCTATCTCCAAAGTTTCCATCAGAGTTCCTTTGCTGGACTCATTACAAATTTTGAGTATTTTTTCTTTGTATTCGTTCATGAATTAATTTTTTGTAAAATTAAGCATTAGAAATTCAACTATTGCGTTACTTTATCCCTTATCTAAAAATTATGGAATCAGAAGAAAAGCAAATTTCATATACCACAACCAACACCTATAGCACCTTAAATAGCCTAGGCAAAAACACCCAGAATGTCTGGATTGTATTTCACGGGATTGGATTTCTGAGCAGGTACTTCCTAAAATACTTTAAAGCCCTGCCCAAGGATGAAAACTATATTATAGCGCCCCAGGCCCCTGCAAAATATTATTTAAACAACGATTTTAAGCACGTTGGTGCCAGTTGGCTTACCAAAGAAAATAGGATTTTGGAAACGGAAAATGTTTTGGGTTATATGGATAAGCTCTTCGCCATGGAAAAAATCCCAGACCATTGCCAACTAATTATACTGGGGTTTTCCCAAGGGGTGTCCATTGCAACGCGCTGGGTGGCAAAAAGTAAAATTAAGTTTGGCCAGTTTATATTATATGCTGGGGGGATTCCGGAAGAACTTACTCCAGAAGATTTTAAATTTATAGAATATAAAGAAGTAAAAATAAAATTAGTGATCGGCGATAAAGATGAATTTATCACTGAAACCCGTCTAAAACAGGAACAAGAAAAAGTTGATACCCTGTTTAATGGAAAAGCCGAATTGATTAAATTTGACGGTGGACACGAAATTAAAAGTGAAGTTCTAAACAATCTGCTCAAATGAGAATCCCTACACCAACTTTGGAAAACGATTTTGTTAAACTAACCCCCTTAACTTTAAATAATTACCAATCATTGTTGCCCATTGCCAGCCAAGAAAAACTAGTGCAATACTCCCCTTCGGATATCGAATCTGCCGAAGCATTAAAAAATTACGTAGAACTGGCCCTGGAGAAGGAAAAGAACCTTTCTGCCATGCCCTTTCTTATCTATGATAAAAAATTCGCTAAATATGCAGGAAGTACCCGGTTTATGAACATTGACTACAAAAACAAAGTTCTTGAAATAGGCTCCACATGGATAGGTCGTGAATATCACGGTACCGGCCTAAACGGACAGGTAAAATTACTAATGCTCAATTACATTTTTAAAGAAATGCTTTTTGAAAAGGTCGAATTTAGAATTGACGAACGCAATGTTCGCTCTCGTAAGGCTGTAGAAAAACTAGGTGCAAAATTGGAAGGAGTGTTACGCAAAAATGTCTACCTGTTGGATGGCTTCAAACGAAATACCTGTTGCTATGGCATTTTAAAGGAGGAATGGAAGCAATGAGCAATTTGGATATAGGTCAGGGTACCGTATTTATAACTCTTTTAATTACTCCCGTCAACAATTTAGAAGCTTTTTAAAATGAGTCATAGGGCCCTTTTAGGTGTTGGTTCAAATTTTGTGACCTCCTAAGGCAATAACCGCAGCGTTTTGGACATTTGGGTACGATCTAGGGTACTGCTGTTTCCCCTAAAATTATTTAATAATTGGGTTACTTTCATTTTATCATTAAATTTAAGGGATGTTACCCAAATATGTGTTTAAATTATTGAAATGCCACTACCCCTTTTGCAGGAATTATTTTGTCACAAAAAGTGGATAATGTGGAAAAGCCATTTTTTTCAGTGGCCTTCAACTAGAATTCATTTTATGTTATTCTTTATAATCAATAACTTCACAGTCTAGTTTCAACCAATTTCACAATTAAAATTTGGTATAAATGGTTATGTTGAAGAGGGTTTATTTTATATTAAACCTTAATACTATCAACAAATCATCTGTTTTCTTTGTTAATTACTTTAACGCGCAGGGGTTTCATCTTTTTATAACACTTGCTATATTAGCAACACTTTGCAAAAAGCCCTATATCATGTCAGATAACGCCCAATATACAGAAGATAACATTCGCTCATTAGACTGGAAGGAACATATCCGGATGCGTCCGGGGATGTATATTGGCAAATTGGGCGATGGAACCTCTGCTGATGACGGAATTTATATTCTCTTAAAAGAGGTTATAGACAACTGTATCGATGAATTCGTAATGGGAGCTGGAAAGACCATAGACATCGTCATCAAGGATAATGTGGTGAATGTACGGGATTACGGGCGTGGAATACCATTGGGTAAGGTTGTGGATGTTGTATCCAAAATGAATACAGGTGGTAAATACGATTCGAGGGCCTTTAAAAAATCTGTAGGTCTAAATGGAGTTGGTACAAAAGCCGTAAATGCCCTATCCAGCTTTTTCAAAGTGGAGTCCTCTAGGGACAACATGCTAAAAACCGCTGAATTCCAACAAGGAAACCTAGTTGCGGAAATAGGCCCGGAGGATACTTCAAAGCGAAAAGGAACCAAAGTATCCTTTACCCCGGACGAAATAATCTTTAAAAAATACAAATACAGGAACGAGTATGTGGAACGCATGCTTAAAAACTATGTCTATCTTAATCCCGGGCTGACCATTATTTTCAATGGAGAGAAATTTTTCTCAGAAAATGGACTTAAGGATTTATTGGAGGATAACAATAGTTTGGAGGATATGACCTATCCTATAATACATCTTAAGGGCAACGATATTGAAATTGCAATTACCCATAGTAAAACGCAATACAGTGAGGAATACCATTCGTTTGTAAACGGACAGAACACTACCCAGGGCGGAACGCATCAAACTGCCTTCAGGGAGGCCATAGTAAAGACGATAAGGGATTTTTACGGTAAGAATTATGACCCATCCGACATAAGGAAATCCATTATTTCCGCCATAGCCATAAAAGTTATGGAACCTGTTTTTGAGAGTCAGACCAAAACCAAATTGGGGTCTACGGACATGGGTGGCGATTTGCCAACGGTAAGAACCTATATCAACGATTTTGTTGGCACCCAGCTCAACAACTATCTTCATAAGAATCCTGACACCGCTGAAAAGCTACAGCGCAAAATAATGCAGGCGGAGCGTGAGCGTAAGGAGCTCTCAGGTATTCGGAAACTAGCGAAGGACAGGGCCAAAAAATCCAACCTTCACAATAAGAAATTACGGGATTGCAGGGTGCATTTGGCAGATTCAAAAAATGACCGCTGCCTGGAAAGCACCTTGTTCATCACAGAGGGTGATTCTGCTTCGGGTTCCATTACAAAATCGAGGGACGTTAATACCCAAGCCGTATTTAGTTTAAGGGGAAAGCCACTAAACTCCTACGGCATGTCCAAAAAAATAGTTTATGAAAACGAGGAGTTCAACCTGCTTCAGGCCGCACTGAACATAGAGGAATCCATGGAAGACTTAAGATATAACAAAATCGTTATAGCCACGGATGCCGATGTGGACGGAATGCACATTAGGCTGCTATTGATTACTTTCTTTCTCCAATTCTTCCCAGAGCTTATAAAAGAAAATCACTTATATATACTTCAGACACCACTGTTCAGGGTTCGTAACAAAAAGGATACCTACTATTGCTATAGTCATGAGGAAAAATTACAGGCCATTGAAAAGTTATCGGGAAAACCCGAATTAACCCGATTTAAGGGATTGGGGGAAATCTCTCCCGATGAGTTTCAACATTTTATTGGTGAGGACATCAGATTGGAGCCAGTGATGCTGGACAAAGCAATGCCCATAGAAACCATGTTGGAGTTTTATATGGGGAAGAACACCCCTGACCGACAAGAGTTTATTATTAACAACCTCAAGGTAGAGGTTGACCTAGTTGAAGAAAACCAATTATAAACCTGTCTGCCGGCAGGCAGGCCAAACTAATACGAATCTTTCTTTATGGAAGAGAATGAAGAACTGAACGAAGTACCTAAAGAAAATCAAGAAGAATCCAATGATGCCCTTACGAAAGTTACGGGGATGTACAAGGACTGGTTTTTAGATTATGCTTCCTATGTAATTTTAGAACGCGCAGTACCAGCAATCGAGGACGGATTTAAACCTGTTCAGCGAAGGATTATGCATGCGCTAAAGGAATTGGATGACGGCAGATACAACAAAGTAGCCAATGTTGTGGGCCACACTATGCAATATCACCCGCACGGTGATGCCAGTATTGCAGATGCGATGGTCCAAATAGGGCAAAAAGATCTTTTAATAGACACTCAAGGGAACTGGGGCAACATTTTAACAGGGGATAGTGCAGCAGCCTCCCGTTATATTGAAGCTAGATTGACCAAGTTTGCCCTGGAAGTGGTCTTTAGCCCTAAAATTACGGAATGGCAACAATCATATGACGGTAGAAAAAAGGAGCCCGTAAATCTTCCTGTGAAATTTCCTCTCCTGCTAGCGCAGGGCGCTGAAGGTATTGCAGTGGGATTATCCACTAAAGTGCTTCCCCATAACTTTATAGAGCTTATAGACGCCTCAATAAAACACTTGAAAGGGCAGCGTTTCACGATTTATCCAGACTTCCCCACCTCTGGAATAATAGACATTAGCAATTATGGCGATGGTTTACGTGGCGGAAAAATAAGGGTACGTGCCAAGATTCAGCAATTGGACAAAAATACCTTGGTAATCAAGGAAATACCATACGGAACCAACACCTCATCTTTAATAGATTCTATCCTAAAAGCGAATGAAAAAGGGAAAATAAAAATAAAGAAGATCGAGGATAATACCGCCGCTGAAGTAGAAATATTAGTGCACTTACCTCCAGGACTTTCCCCAGATAAGACCATAGATGCCCTCTACGCCTTTACTTCCTGTGAATCCTCCATATCCCCACTTGGATGTATTATCGAGGACAATAAACCCCTGTTTATAGGAGTCACGGAGATGTTACAGCGCTCTACGGATTATACGGTGGAACTACTCAAGGCCGAATTGGAGATACAGCTCGGGGAGTTGGAAGAACAATGGCATTTTGCTTCCTTGGAACGTATTTTTATTGAAAATAGAATTTATAGGGACATAGAAGAGGAAGAAACTTGGGAAGGCGTTATTGCGGCCATAGACAGAGGTCTTGCACCATTCACAAAACACTTAAAAAGAAAGGTTACCGAAGATGATATTGTGCGACTTACGGAAATAAGGATCAAAAGAATCTCTAAGTTCGATTTGGACAAGGCACAACAATACTTGGACAGTTTAGAAGAAAAGATTGCCGAAGTAAAACATCATTTGGCAAACCTTATTGAATTTGCTATCAACTACTTCAAATCGTTAAAGGAAAAATATGGAAAGGGTCGGGAGCGAAAATCGGAAATCCGTGTTTTTGACGATATCGAAGCAACCAAAGTAGTTATTAGGAATACTAAACTATATGTAAATCGGGAAGAGGGATTTGTTGGAACTTCCTTGAAACGCGACGAATATATAACTGATTGCAGTGATATAGATGATATTATTGTTTTTACCCAAGATGGAAAAATGATGATCGCCAAAGTAGATTCCAAAATATTTGTGGGCAAAAATATTATCCACGTCGCTGTCTTTAAGAAAAAAGACAAACGAACCATCTACAATATGGTGTACAAGGATGGCAAGGGCGGCCCCAGCTATATTAAGAGATTCAATGTCACTGGCGTAACCAGGGACAAACCTTACGATCTTACTGCCGGAAGACCGCAATCCGAAATATTGTATTTTTCCGCCAATCCCAACGGGGAAGCAGAGGTTATTACCGTTCTATTGAGGCAGGTTGGAAGTATTAAAAAATTAAAGTGGGATATTGACTTCGCCGACGTATTGATCAAAGGCAGGGCCTCTAAAGGAAACATTGTTACCAAATACTCCGTAAAGCGAATCGAATTAAAGGAAAAAGGAGTTTCCACCCTAAAGCCGAGAAAAATATGGTTCGATGAAATTGTCCGTAGACTTAATGTAGATGGTAGAGGAGAATTACTGGGAGAATTTAAGGGCGATGATATGTTGTTGGTGGTCACCCAAAAAGGAGTGGCGAAAACATTTATCCCAAACCTATCCACCCATTTTGATGATGATATGGTCATATTGGAGAAATGGAATCCCAACAAACCCTTATCGGCAATTTACTACGAAGGGGAAAAAGACCGCTACTACGTTAAGCGCTTTTTGATCGAGAACGAAAATAAGGAGGAACTTTTTATTTCAGAACATCCAAAATCATTCTTAGAGCTCGCTTCCACCGACTGGAGACCAGTTGTAGAGATTGAATTCACCAAGCCAAGAGGAAAAGACATAAAACCAAATCAAATAGTTGATTTAGAGGATTTTATATCTATAAAGGGAATCAAGGCTTTAGGCAATCAACTGACGTCGGATAAGGTAAAAAATATAAATGCACTGGAACCACTCCCCTATGAGGAGCCAACGGAAAGTGAAACAAATGAAATTGAGGTAGTAGACGAAGTGAATGTAGCATCAACTGAAAATCCAAAATCGGATACAGACAAAACAACTGAAGAACAACCTAAAAAGCCAAAAAATTCATCTGCCGAGGATGACGAAACACAGACAACATTATTTTAAGACGTTCCTGAATAATTATTCAATTTTACAACACTTGACTTTATTCCTTTTTTTCAGGAATTAAAGGTTAATTGGGATAATTACTTCAGGATTAGTACAATAATAACCTATATTTGCGAAAACTGATTTTTATATGGATTTTACCAACCCCCTGGTATATGGTGTGCCCTGTTTTATTGCTTTCATTCTCTTAGAACTTACTTATAGCAAGACACATGGAGATGATCATTTGTACGATTGGAAAGATTTGGCGGCCAGTGGTTTTATGGGCGTTGGTTCGGCCATTATTGCCCCACTGATCAAGGTCGTATCCGCCATTGTTATATTTGAATTCACCTACGAATTATTCAACCCTGTTACGGACGGGATAAGAACCAACATTCTCGGCTACACCTCCTTTGGATATGCCTGGTACATATGGCTACTGTGTCAGTTAGCGGACGATTTTACCTACTATTGGTTTCATAGGGCCAATCATGAGGTACGAATATTATGGGCCGCCCATATCGTGCATCACTCCTCAGATAACTTTAATTTGGGTACAGCAGTGCGGAACGGATGGTTTACCATACTCTATAAGCCCTTATTTTACATGTGGATGCCGGCAATTGGTTTCCCGCCAGAAATGGTCGTTGTATGCTTGGGAATCGAAGCCCTATGGCAATTTCAATTACATTCGGTTTATGTCCCCAAGATGGGATTCATAGAAAAAATATTCAACACACATACCATGCATCAAGTGCACCACGCTCAAAATGTGGAATATTTGGACAAAAATCACGGTGGTTTTTTAAATATATTTGACAAAATTTTTGGGACCTGGAAGGAGTTGGATGATGATGTTGATGTTAAATACGGGGTAATTCACGCTCCAAATTCACACAATCCCGTAGTTATCTTGACGCATGAATTCAAGGATATTTACCAAGATGTAAAAAAGTCCAAAAAACTGTCACACGCCCTGATGTATATTTTCGGTCCTCCAGGATGGAGTCCGGACGGAAGCACACTTACGGTAAAACAGCAACAGCGAATGTTTAAGGAGCAAAAGACTGCAAATCCCGAGGTAGCCTTTAGCAGGCCCAATTAAGAATTGGCTACATCCACAACCTCTTTATTAGTGCTTCTTAGGGCGTCCAATACATTACTTTGGCTAAATTGCCCAAGACCCTAACATTATTAAGATATAAACTGTAATGATTCCTCATCTATTATAGCATACAATTATTTATTAAAAACAAAAGCCAACTTATAATAAGTTGGCTTTTGTTTTTAGTGTTGTAAAAGGTTTATTCCCCCATGGCCGCTGCTACTGCCGCGGACAACCTTTTGTAAGTACCATTCTGCAAGCGCTCACGTATTACGGAGAAAGCTTCCAAGGTTTCGGAAACATCCTTTAAGGTATGTGTTGCGGTAGGAATCATTCTTAATAAAATAAGCCCTTTAGGGATTACGGGGTATACCACAATAGAACAGAATATTCCAAAATTTTCCCTTAAATCCTTTACCAATGCCATGGCTTCAGGAATACTGCCATTAAGATAAACAGGCGTAACACAACTCGATGTAGTGCCTATATCAAAGCCTCTTTCCTTAAGTCCATTTTGTAAGGCATCAACGTTTTCCCATAGTTTGGCTTTAAGCTCTGGTTGGGTGCGTAGCATGTCCAACCTCTTTAAAGCACCCTTCACATAAATCATTGGCAATGATTTTGCAAACATCTGGGAACGCAAGTTATATTTAAGATAATCTATAATCTCCTTATCCGCTGCCAAAAAGGCGCCGATACCTGCCATAGATTTTGCAAATGTTGCAAAATAAACATCTATATCATCCTGTACACCCTGCTCCTCACCTGCCCCGGCACCAGTTTCACCCAATGTCCCAAACCCGTGTGCATCATCAACAAACAATCTGAAATTATACTTCTTCTTAAGGGCAACTATTTCTTTCAATCTACCTTGTTCCCCACGCATTCCAAAAACACCTTCGGATATTACCAATATACCTCCTCCGGTCTGATCGGCCATTTTAACCGCGCGTTCCAAGTTTTTCTCAAGACTTTCTATATCGTTGTGTTTAAAGGTAAAACGCTTACCCATATGCAATCTTACGCCATCTATAATACAGGCATGTGCATCAACATCGTATACAATGATATCATCTTTGGAAACCAAAGCATCAATGGCAGAAACCATTCCTTGGTAGCCAAAGTTCAACAAATAAGCAGACTCTTTTTTAACAAAAGCGGCTAATTCTTCCTCCAACTGTTCGTGAAAATCCGTATGGCCACTCATCATTCTAGCTCCCATGGGAAATGCCGCACCGTACTCCATAGCTGCCTCACCGTCTACTTTTTTTACTTCCGGTAAATTGGCCAGGCCCAAGTAATCATTAATACTCCAAGTAATTACTTCCTTACCTTGAAACTTCATCCTATTGGATATAGGACCCTCTAATTTTGGAAATACAAAATATCCCTCTGCTTGGGAAGCCCATTTTCCTAAAGGACCTTTATTTTCGATAATTCTGTCAAATAAATCTCTCATCTAGCCTACATTGATTATTACTGCAAAAGTATATATTTTTAATATGCATATGCAACTTATTTAATACATAAAAAGCAACGACTTATGAACCGCTGCTTTTAATATTAAAAGTTTAACATACTTCTTACTTTACGAATTCTATTTTTTGAGGTTCTTCAACATTCTTACTATCAAAGAAACCTTGGTCGGCCATCCATTGGTCACTATAGATCTTACTCATATACCTGGAACCGTGATCGGGAAATATAACTACCACATTACTATCTTCGTTAAACTCTCCCATTTCATCCAATTGCCTCACCGCTTGCATTACTGCACCGCTTGTATAGCCAACAAAAAGTCCCTCTGTCCTGGATATCTCCCTGGCCGTATGCGCGCTTTCCTCATCGGTAACCTTTATGAATTCATCTATTACCTCAAAATTGGTTGCGGTTGGTATCAAATTTTTACCCAAGCCTTCAATTCGGTACGGATAAATTTCTTTAGTATCAAATTCTCCGGTCTCATGGTACTTTTTAAGAACAGAACCAAAAGCATCCACCCCTATTACACGGATATTCGGATTTTGCTCCTTTAAATACTTGGCCGTCCCCGATATAGTGCCTCCTGTACCACTACAGGCAACCAAATGGGTTATATGCCCATTGGTCTGCTTCCAAATTTCCGGTCCAGTACTATTATAATGGGCTTCGGCATTTAAGTCGTTAAAATATTGATTTATATATATGGACCCATCTGTTTCCTCGTGCAATCTTTTGGCCACCTCATAATAGGACCTTGGATCATCGGCACTAACGTGCGCAGGACAAACATAGACTTTTGCCCCCATAGACCTCAACATGTCTATTTTATCTTTGGATGATTTTGAACTTACTGCCAATATACAATCGTAACCTTTTATGATACTGATCATGGCGATGCTAAAACCTGTATTCCCCGAAGTAGTTTCTATAATGGTACTCCCCTTCTTTAATAGTCCCCTTCGTTCCGCCTCTTCAATAATATAAAGGGCTATACGGTCTTTGGAGGAATGTCCCGGATTAAAGCCTTCTACCTTAGCGTAAAAATTACCTTCAAGGTTGGCAGCTATTTTATTTAGTTTGATTAATGGGGTGTTTCCTACAAGTTCTAGGAGGTTGTTACAAGCGTTTATCTTTTGTTCCATAAACAATTTCTAGGTTTAGAACTTATCGACAATTTTGATTTTTGCCAATATTGATAGGACAAAATTAGTCTTTTTTTTGGATTAACGAATTTTATGCTCCAAATCTAACAAAAATGCGTATTCCTTAGCCACTTCTTTTAGTGACTCAAAGCGCCCTGAAGCACCGCCATGACCTGCATCCATATTAATATTGAACAGCAACAAATTATTGTCCATTTTATACTCCCTTAGTTTGGCAATCCATTTCGCCGGTTCAAAGTATTGTACTTGGGAATCGTGAAATCCAGTAATAACCAACATATTTGGTTGAATTTGCCGCGATACATTGTCATAGGGCGAATAGGACTTCATATAATCATAATACTCCTTTTCATTGGGATTGCCCCATTCATCATACTCTCCGGTGGTCAAGGGAATAGTATCGTCCAACATAGTGGTAAGCACATCAACAAAGGGAACGGCAGCAATAATACCGTTATATATTTCCGGGCAAAGGTTTACGATGGCCCCCATCAAAAGTCCTCCGGCAGAACCTCCGGAAGCGTATAGGTGTTCGGGACTTGTATATTTTTTTTCAATTAAAAATTTGGAACAATCTATAAAGTCGGTAAAAGTATTGATCTTCTTGAGCAATCTCCCTTCCTCATACCAAGTACGCCCTAAGTATTCCCCTCCCCTGACATGGGCTATGGCATAAATAAAACCTCTGTCCAACAGACTTAAACGTACCGTAGAAAAGTAGGGATCAATGGTGTGTCCATAGGAACCATAAGCGTATTGCAATAAGGGACTGGAACCGTCCAACTTGGTGCTTTTGTGATAGACCAAAGAAATAGGAATTTTTTTACCATCTTTTGCAGTGGCCCAGATACGTTCAGAAATATAGTTCTCCTTTTTAAATTTTCCACCCAATACCTCTTGTTCCTTTTTAACGATCTTCTCCTTGGTCCTCATATTAAAATCAATGATGGAACTTGGGGTGGTCATGGAGTTGTATCCATACCTGAGAATTTCCGTGTCAAAATCTGGATTGGTACCCACATAAGCCGTATAGGTTTCATTGTCAAAGGGCAAATAATAGCTTTCTCCAGTATCCCATCGCACTATTTTCAGCTGATTTAGACCATTTTCACGTTCGGACAAAACATAATAGTCATTAAACATCTCAATATCCTCCAACAGTACTTCCTCCCTATGTGGAATAAAGTCTACCCAGTTATCGGATTCTGTTTTATCTTCAGGGGTAGTCATCAATTTAAAATTGGTTGCCCCGTCCCTGTTGGTCAGAATATAAAAATTGTCCTCATAATGGGTCAAGGAATACTCCTGCCCTCTTACCCTTTTTGAAAAAATATGGAATTTTCCATTGGGATCATCCGCCCTCAGAATTTGAAATTCCGATGTCAACGTACTCGAAGAACCAATAACAATAAATTCTTTGGATTTAGTTTTATAAACAAAGGTGGTAAAGGTTTCGTCCTCCTCATGGAAAACCAGTTGATCCTCATCGGGAGATGTACCTAAAACGTGCTTATAGATATTATTGGACCTTAAGGTCTTGGGGTCTTTTTTGGTATAGAAAAAGGTTTTATTATCATTTGCCCATACGGCACTTCCCGTAGTATTCTCTATTTTATCCGGATATATTTCGCCAGTGTGTAAATTCTTTATTTGAAGGGTATATTGCCTTCGTGAAACCGTATCCACCCCAAAGGCCGCAAGTTCGTTGCTGGGACTAATGGACAGGCCTCCTAAGCTAAAATATTCAAAACCTTCCGCCAGAATATTGCAATTAAACATTATCTCCTCCACTGCGTCCTCCTTTTCAAACCTTCTGGCAAAAATTGGATACTCCTTTCCCACTTCGTATCGGGTAGCATACCAATACCCGTTAAACTTGTAGGGCACGGAAGAATCATCTTCCTTGATCCTAGATTTCATCTCCTGGAACAAACTGTCCTTAAGGTCATTGGTATGGGCCGTTAAATTATCGTAATATGCGTTTTCCTGTTCCAAAAAAGCAATTACCTCCGGATTTTCCCTTTCGTTCAACCAATAATAATTGTCTATCCTAACATCATCGTGCTTTATTAATTGCTTCTCGATTTTTTTTGCACTTGGTGCTTTCAATTCCCGCTGCATGAGTGTAGATGGTTTTATTAAGAATCCGCAAAAATAATATTTAAATGCCAGCGACCTGATTAATTATGACCTTTATCCTTAATAAAATTCTGTATATCTAAAATCAACTATATTTATATGGATCACCTATTAATCTTATAAATTCCATCCATTTTAGTAATTTTGGAGGGTAGAACTATTTAAAACTATAATTTATGTTTGGAGATATGATGGGCATGTTGGGGAAATTAAAAGAAACCCAAGAAAAGGTAAAAGCTACCAAAGAGAGAATGAATACCGTAATACTTGATGAGCAGTCTCCTGACGATTTGCTAAAAGTTAGTATTACCGCCAATAGGACTATTAAAGCCATTTCAATTGATGATAGCCTTTTAAGTGACAAGGAACAATTGTTGGATTATCTAATATTGACCCTAAACAAGGCTATCGAAAGAGCCACTACTATAAATGAAAACGAATTGGCTGCTGTTGCCAAGGAAGGTATGCCGAATATTCCTGGAATGGATTCTTTTTTGAAGTAATTATCAGTAAGTTTATCACTCCAACAAATCAAAACTGCTAAGAATGAAGTATTTCGCACTATTACTCCTGTTTCCCATTATGGTACTTGCACAAGACCAAAATAACAACACCCAGGAAACGGGATGGCTAACCGACTATAACAGTGCGCAAAAATTAGCAAAAAAGACCAATTCCAATATTCTCATGTACTTTACCGGAAGTGATTGGTGCTCCCCATGCAAGGCTTTAAAAAAAGATTTGTTCGATACCGCACAGTTTAAGGAAGTAGCCAAGGATTATGTACTTCTCTATGTGGATCTTCCCAGAAAAAAAGAAAGCCTTAGTGCCGAGGCAATGAAACAAAACAAGGAATTGTTATCCCAATGGAACAAAAAGGGGATTTTTCCGCTCATCAGCTTAATAAGTACAGAAGAAAAAGAGGTGGCCACACTTTCCGGTTATGGCACTAAGGGAGATGTGGAAAAGTATCTGGACTTTCTTAGACAGAACAGAAAAATGTAATATTATCCAACTCTTTCTTTTGTGGTTAAAAAATAACACAAAGGGGATTTTAAGCAATAACACATTCATTTTTTTATTGATCACCAATATTTATTTATCGCATACTGCGTACTAAAATTAAACGGGCAGCTTCTTCTTATTCCCTTTAGAAAAAGGCGGAATTTATTATAGAATTCGTTATAATTGTATAGGCGATTAATTTTCGCCTTCTAACTTATTTATCCTTTACAAACTGCACAATTATTATGACCGAAAATTATTTTAAAACCTATCCAGACAAAAATGGTTTTTTTAAAGAGTACGGTGGTGCCTTTATACCACCCATTCTTGAAGCGGAAATGAAAAAAATTACAGATGCTTATTATTCCATCAGCAAATCGCATAATTTTATTTCGGAACTAAGAAGCATTCGCAAACACTACCAAGGTCGCCCAACACCTGTTTATTATTGCAATAGGTTGTCCGAAAAATACGGAGGAAGAATATATCTAAAACGGGAAGATCTAAATCATACGGGGGCTCATAAACTAAACCATTGTATGGGAGAGGCCCTTTTGGCAAAACATTTGGGCAAAAAGAAACTCATTGCAGAGACGGGAGCCGGACAACATGGAGTTGCCCTAGCTACCGCAGCAGCCTATTTTGGGTTGGAATGTGAAATCCATATGGGAGAAGTGGATATGGCCAAAGAACATCCCAATGTAGTTAGGATGAAGATCCTTGGCGCAAAAGTAGTTCCGGTTTCCCATGGCCTAAAAACCCTGAAGGAGGCTGTAGATTCGGCCTTTGAAGCCTATTTGAAAGACCCCATTACAACAATTTATTGCATAGGTTCCGTAGTAGGTCCACATCCATTTCCCATGATGGTCCGCGATTTTCAGCGTGTAGTGGGCATTGAGGCAAAAGAACAATTTTTTGAAATGACCGGGGAGTTACCGGACAATGTGGTTGCCTGTGTAGGTGGGGGCAGTAATGCCATGGGAATATTCTCCTCTTTTTTGGAAGAACCCGAATGTACCTTATATGGCGTTGAACCTGGTGGACGCTCCATGGAATACGGGGAACATGCTGCCACAATGACCTTGGGAACACCAGGAGTCATACATGGCTTTAAATGTTATATGCTAAAAGACGAGAATGGCGAACCTGGAGCAGTGCATTCCGTGGCAAGTGGATTGGATTACCCGGGAGTGGGTCCTGAACACAGTATGTTGAAAGATCTTAAAAAAGTAACCTATGACGTAGTTTCCGATCAGGAAACCATAGATGCCTTTTACGAACTTAGTCGCTTGGAAGGTATCATCCCGGCACTGGAAAGCGCCCACGCAGTGGCCTATGCCCTTAAATTGGCGCAAAAAAATCCACAGTCCTCCATTTTGGTGAACTTGAGTGGCAGGGGCGACAAGGATATAGATTATGTTGTAGATACCTTTGGGCTTCCCGAGCTTGAAAAATAATTTCCAACAAACTAAGCACTAGGGTACCTGAAAAGTTATTATCAATAGCTTTTTAGGTACCCTTTTTCTCAATTGGGTATTATCTAAAAATTTCAATTCCGACCGCTTTTAACTATTCGCATACAAATTAGGCCCTGGGAGGAACAACGGAAGCGCCGACCCAAACTCCGGAGAATTTTTAGATTAAAGATTCACATTTTTTTTGTGTAACTTTAAAAAAAGTTGCCGTAGGCCATGCTAGAAATAAAAAAGGAATCGGATACCACATATACCTTTCGTCTGCAATCGGAAAGTGGACAGACGCTGCTTACAAGCGTCCCTTTTAAGAATAGGGAGGAGATTGACAACACAATTGCCAAACTTAAGATTCTTATAGGCCAATCTTCTGTCTTTGAACGTAAGACGGACTACAATGGAAAATTTCTTTTTGTCATGAAGAACAGTGAAGGCAAGACAATCGGAAACTCTATGCTTTATAGTTCCGAGGCAGGCATGGAAAATGGCATAAAGAATCTCAAAACCAGTATTTCCTTATTACCAGATGCCATAGGCCTATAACTCGGGTAATATATTCAATAAATACTCGTGCATTTCATCCGTATAGTCCATATGCGTAACCATCCGTAATTTACTTTGCCCCATTCCTATTATTTGTATATTTCTTTTATTCAGCTTTTCCAGAAAAAGATCAGTGGTAATCCGCCTTTCATCAATTTCGAAAATAATAATATTAGTTTCTGTTGGCTCCACCTTTTTAATATAGGACAAATCTTCTAGTACCATACTAATTTCCGCTGCCTTCCTATGATCTTCTAACATTCTTTCCCAGTGATTATCTATAGCATATATACCTGCTGCTGCAAGATAACCTGTTTGTCGCATTCCTCCACCTAAAACCTTCCTTACCCTTAACGCTTTGTCAATATTCTCCCTGTCCCCCAACAAAACGGAACCTATAGGACACCCAAGGCCTTTACTTAAACATACACTGATGGTTTGGAACAATTCCCCATACGCCAAAGGTGATTCATTTTTGGCGATAAGGGCATTCCATAAACGTGCCCCATCCAAATGATATTTTAAATGATGTCTCTTACATACCTCCCCTATAGCTCTTAATTCCTCCATATCCCAACAGGCTCCACCGCCTTTATTGGTGGTATTTTCTATACAAACAAGTGAAGTAACTGGACTATGATAAAAGTCCGGTGGATTTATGGCCTCCTCCACTTGATGTGCTGTCATCATACCCCGATGGCCGTCGACTAATCTACAGGATACACCACTATTGAAACTCACCCCTCCCCCTTCATAATTATAGACATGGGCGTATTTATCACAAATTAATTGCTCTCCTGGTTGGGTATGCAACTTTATTGCCGTTTGATTCGCCATGGTACCGCTAGGAAAAAATAAAGCTGCTTCCATACCAAACAGTTTGGCCATTTTTTCCTCCAGCCTATTCACCGTAGGGTCATTTTTAAAAACATCGTCCCCCACCTCGGCCGTCATCATGGCCTGTAACATTCCAGGAGTAGGTTTGGTAACAGTATCACTAATAAGATTTATAAGCATGATGGTTAAAAATTATTTAGAACAAATGAATCCAATTGACCCTTCTTATTTAACTGCGTTCAGAATTTACACAAACGTATTAAACATTTTCCAAGTAGCTATTTTTTTCATCTTATTTAATATGATTTGACAATAATAACATCGCATTTTTCAGGTATGGATAATTTTCTATCTAAAAAACCAATAATAAGCGGTAAGTAACTAAAATATAGTAACTTGAAGAAAAATAGGCATATGAATCCGGACTTAAAAAAACCCATATTTTCTTCGTACATTAACAATACGGCACTTTTTGATGAAGTTTTCAACACCAACGGAGATGCTAAAAATGTATATCAAAAATTGTTTGAACTGTACGGTAATCACTCCATTGAAGACTATGTACAATTGAACAATAAGGCCAAATCCTCATTTTTTAACCAAGGGATTACTTTCCAGGTATACGATAATAAGGAATCTCAAGAAAAAATATTTCCGTTTGATCTTTTTCCAAGAATCATAGATGAAGATGAATGGGAAATTATCGAAAGGGGCGCTATCCAGCGCAGTAAAGCATTGAACCTATTTTTATGGGATATCTATCACGACAAAAAAATCATCAAAGATGGAATCGTACCGTTGGACCTGATAAGCTCCTCCGCCAACTATTTACATCAAATGATAGGGGTTGATCCTCCTGGAGGCATATACAATCACATTTCCGGCACTGATATTATTAAACACTCCGATGGCAACTATTATGTTCTTGAAGACAACATAAGATGTCCATCGGGGGTAAGTTATGTTATTTGTAATCGTACGGCCTTAAAAAGGGCACTCTTCGGGGTTTTCAACCATTATAAAACACATTCGGTAACCAACTACGCCGAAAACTTACTGGATATTCTGGAAAGTGTAAAACCAAAAGGGGTAGATGTCCCCAATTGTGTGGTCATTACTCCAGGCATGTACAATTCTGCCTTTTACGAGCATTCCTATCTGGCAAAAGCCATGGGTGTGGAATTGGTGGAAGGCAGAGATCTGTTTGTTGAGAACGATTTTGTCTATATGAAAACTATTCGTGGACCCATTAAAGTAGATGTGATTTACAGAAGAGTGGACGACCAATTTATTGATCCCCTGGAGTTTAGGGCCGATTCGTCATTAGGGGTGCCCGGGCTTTTCGCTGCCTATATTAAAGGCAATGTTTGTTTAGCAAATGCCCCCGGCACAGGAGTTGCTGATGATAAGGCCATCTATACCTATATGCCGCAGATCATTAAATATTATTTGGATGAGACCCCCATTCTCAACAACGTGCACACCTACCATTGCAGTCGGCCAATAGAGCTTAAATACGTCCTGGAACATATACATGAACTGGTAATTAAACCCGTAGATGAAGCTGGAGGTTATGGTATCTCCATTGGCAACAGACTCTCCAAGGCCGAAATAAAGGTGGTACAGGAAGAAATTAAACAAAATCCCAGGAAATACATTGCCCAGCCCATTATGTCGTTATCCGTGCATCCCACCTATATAGATGACAGTGAATCCTTTGAACAACGCCATGTGGACTTAAGGACATTTACCCTATTGGGAAATAAAAAGGAATTTGTACTAAAGGGAGGGTTGTCCCGAGTTGCTCTAAAAAAAGGAAATCTTATTGTGAATTCCTCACAAGGTGGTGGTTCCAAAGATACCTGGGTATTAAAAAAATAAAACAGAATTATGTTAGCAAGAGTTGCCAATAACCTTTTTTGGATGGGCCGTTATATTGAACGTGCCGAACATGTTGCCAGATACTTAAATGTAAATTATTTTTCTTCCTTGGACGCTCCAAACGAGTTATCACAATCCAGACAATTTGTTCTGCAGTCTATGATGTTCCTGGTAGGGGAACCAATAGAGGACGATTCCAAAATTCTTAACGAAGAAGAAATTTTATTCAACATAGGATTAAATGGCAATATACCGTATTCCATTATCAACAATGTTAAATATGCCCGCGAGAATGCAAATAGTGCCAGAGACCTAATTTCTACCGAACTTTACGAATCCATCAACAAATTTTATCATTTTGTCATAAAGTATTCCATAGCGGATTTTACAAAAAAGGGTCTATATGATTTTACCGTAAATATCACTGAAATGACCGCTATTTTAAGGGGTAAAATACGGGGTACACTTTTACATGACGAGGTGTATGCAATTATTATGCTGGGCATTAATTTGGAGAGGGCCACTCAGGTAATCAGAATCATCAATGCCAAATACAATGACGCGGTAAAGGCCAAAGGGAGTTATGGTGATAAAATTAGCCATAGTTTTGAATGGACCACGCTCCTTAAATGTGTGGAGTCCTATGATATGATGCGGAGATATTATAAAAAGACACCTACGAGTATCTCTACCTTGGAATTCTTAATATTAAATCCAAATTGTCCCAGATCTGTTATCAACAGCATTAACCAAGTATATAAGCACATAAGGGTTTTGGACGAATCCAAAATTCCGGATAAAAATTCCACTGCTTTTTTAATTAGTAAGGTTAAAGGCGAATATGAATTTAAATTTGCTGAAGAAATCGAAGAAGACATTCAGGGCTTTATCGAAAAAATTCTCAATAGTCTGGTACAGATCAGTCTCAAAATGGAAAATGAATTTTTTAACTATTGATTTATAATCCTTTGGACTACCTTTGCCTTAACAACTACCTATAATGTCATTCGAATATTCAGTTACCTATTTTGCCGAAAATAACTACGAAAATCCGGTAGAAAATGCATCTTGGCAATTTTTGATTGTTCCTGAGAATAACGATACGCAAGAATTGATAAGCGTGGAAATAAAGAATTCCTTGGAAGCCAAAAGTGGGTTTTCTCAAAATGGTTATGGATTTCAGACCATAAGAATAAATACCACGGAACGATTCCAGAAGGTTAATTTCAGTGCCACCTTTAAACTTAAAAAAATAAGTTTCAACCCTTTTGGGCAAATTCCAATCTTTGATATCCCCAGTAACTATGAACTTGTTCAAAGTTTGAATTTCAAGGTAGATCATGAGCCCTATCTGCGTGAGACCAAATATACCGCCTTGCCAGCGGATTCAAAAAATTTATTTGTTTTTGATACCTCCCTAAGTATTTTCGATAATCTGCAACAATTAAATCATTGGGTCTATCATTTTATTCATTTCAATACTGGCGTTACACATGTTAATACCTTGTTGGAAGAAATTATAAACAATCCTGAGGGGGTTTGCCAGGATTTTACCCATTTATTCTGTGCCTTATCAAAAGCAAATAATATACCCACCCGCTATGTCTCGGGATACCTGCACCAAGGCAATGGTTACTTTGGCGACTCTCAAATGCATGCCTGGGCAGAAGCATATATTCCTCAAGTGGGATGGATCGGCTTTGATCCTACCAATCATTTATTGGTCAATGACAACCATATTAAAGTGGCCCACGGCAAAGACTATAATGATTGCTCACCTTTAAAAGGTGTGGTTTATTCCCAAGGCGCCAATGAAACCGTGCATTCTGTGGAAGTACAGGCCGAACAATAAATATCATTTCATATTTGGTCCAAAATCAAAAAAAAGAATCCTATTTTTGGCTGAAAA
>TARA_R110002049_G_scaffold305738_1_pt1 | contig 27147 bp, 30 predicted proteins | sample TARA_R110002049 | Tara Oceans TARA_R110002049 (sample SAMEA4396941) | marine metagenome | biome: Polar Biome; feature: [SRF] surface water layer (ENVO:00010504); material: water (ENVO:00002006), including particulate matter (ENVO:01000060) such as... | depth 5 m
TATTTTACGAGTTTACCTTGCGTGTATATTGTATGATAATAAACTCTCAATCGAAGGACAAAAGTTAAATTAGATTAGAAAATATAATTTATAATCAAATAAAATTTAGTTTGGTATCGAATAAAATCATCTAATATGAAATTCAATTAAGTGTTGAAAAAGAGGGAAATGTTGTACCTATGTTGTACCTGTCCAATTTTTAGCACCTATTTTTAAATAAGAAAAGCCGAAGATTTCTCTTCGACTTTTGTGCGGGTGAAGGGACTCGAACCCCCACACCTTGCGGCATCAGATCCTAAGTCTGACGTGTCTACCAATTCCACCACACCCGCATAAAGTGCAATTTAACACTTTTTATTTGGTTTAATCCTAAGTCTGGCGTGTCTACCAATTCCACCACGCCCGCTAAAGGACTGCAAATATAAACAAGATTTTTAAATTGCAAACTTCTAGCCACTAAAAACATTCTTTTTTTATACTTTTGAAATCAACTTCATATTTTTCTTCCATGAATCACATACAATCTTATATAAAAGAACATAAAAAACGCTTTTTAAACGAATTATTCGAGCTTCTTAAATTACCATCCATTAGTGCTGACCCTGCTTATAAAAATGATATTTTAAAAACAGCTGAAACCCTAAAAACAAGCTTAAAAAATGCGGGCTGCGATACCGTGGAAATTTGTAAAACAGATGGAAATCCCATTGTGTATGGCGAAAAAATAATCGATAAAAACCTACCAACAATTTTGGTTTACGGCCACTATGACGTGCAACCCGCAGACCCCATAGACTTATGGCACTCGCCACCTTTTGAACCCATCATTAAAAAAACAGAATCACATCCAGACGGTGCTATTTTTGCTCGAGGTGCCTGCGATGACAAAGGGCAAATGTATATGCACATCAAAGCATTGGAATTTATGACAACAACCAACCAATTGCCCTGCAACGTCAAGTTTATGATTGAAGGCGAAGAAGAAGTTGGCAGCAAAAACCTAAGTGCTTTTGTTAAAAACAATCGTGAAAAACTAAAAAACGATGTGATTTTGATTTCAGACACCGGGATGATTGCCAATGACATCCCTTCCATTACAACAGGATTGCGCGGATTGAGTTATGTAGAAGTAGAAGTTACAGGTCCCAACCGCGATTTACATTCTGGCTTATATGGTGGCGCTGTGGCAAATCCCATTAATGTTTTGACCAAAATGATTGCTGCTTTGCACGATGAGAACCATCATATCATCATTCCTGGGTTTTATGATACCGTTGAAGCACTTTCAAAAGAAGAGCGCTCCGAAATGTCAAAAGCACCTTTTTCATTGGAAAACTACCAAAATGCTTTAGACATTGAAACCGTTTACGGTGAAAAAGGATACACCACAAACGAACGAAACTCGATAAGGCCAACTTTAGACGCCAATGGTATTTGGGGCGGCTATACTGGCGAAGGCGCCAAAACCGTTATTCCCAGCAAAGCCTATGCAAAAATATCCATGCGATTGGTGCCAAATCAAGATTGGGAACATATTACAAAACTGTTTACCACCCACTTTGAAAACATCGCCCCCAAAGGCGTTAAAGTAAAAGTAACCCCGCACCATGGCGGTCAGGCTTATGTCACACCTATAGATAGTTTGGGCTATCAAGCTGCATCAAAAGCCTATCAAGCTACCTTTGGGAAAACACCCATTCCACAGCGTAGTGGCGGCAGCATTCCTATTGTAGCTTTGTTTGAAAAAGAACTCAACAGTAAAACCATTTTAATGGGCTTTGGGTTGGATAGCGATGCCATCCATTCGCCCAACGAACATTTCGGGGTTTTCAATTATTTAAAAGGCATTGAAACCATTCCTTATTTTTATAAATATTTTGCAGAACTCTCTAAATAATTTTTTGGGCGTTAACCGAAAAGGGGCAGGCTTTATTCGTTGGTTTATATTTTTAAATAGCAGACTCATGAATATAAATATTTCACTACTTGCTCCCTCCTACGTCGGGGAGCTCAAACAAACCGTTCAATCCCTAACGCAAATCCACCATTAACAACAAGCTAATGAAAAACCAACACAGCAACCACCTTTTATTACTCACATTAGCCACTTTATTAATCAGTACCTCTGGTACTTTGGGGCGATTTATCGATTTGCCGACGCCAGTCATCATTTGGTGGCGTGCTTCTTTAGGGGCTTTGTTTTTATTCCTTTTTGTTAAATACAAAAAAATCAATCTTAAAATCCATTCCAAAAAAGATTTTTATACCGTATTGTTGAGCAGTATTTTTTTAGGAGCGCATTGGGTTACGTATTTTTATGCCTTAAAATTATCCAATGTGGCTCTGGGTATGCTATCCATGTTCACGTTTCCTGTTATTACCACGTTTTTAGAACCGCTTTTTACAAACGCCAAACTAAGTCGCATTCACATTGTTTTATGTTTATTGGTGTTGTTAGGCATTTATATTCTAGCCCCAGAATTTGATTTTGAAAGCGCCCATCTTAAAGGCATTTTATTTGGTGTCTTTTCCGCATTTTGTTACGCTATTCGGAATTTATTACTCAAAAAGCCCGCTGCCATCTATAACGGTACTTCGCTTATGATGTATCAAACCACTTTTGTAACCATCCTTTTGCTACCGGTCTTATTTTTCAACGATACAAGCAACATCGCAACACAATATCCATACGTCATTCTGTTGGGGTTAATTACAACTGCCATAGGTCACTCTTTGTTTATTGGGAGTTTAAAATATTTCTCGGTGAGTACCGCCAGTATCATTGGTAGTACCCAACCTATTTTTGGAATCATCATCGCTTTTTTCTTTTTGAATGAAATGCCTACATTCAATACGTTTATAGGCGGTTCATTAATTCTAGCTACGGTGGTTATTGAGAGTATTCGGTCTAGAAGATAAAAAAACATAGATTTAACGCTTTAATTTGTAACAAACTGATTGTGTTTGCGTTCTAATAGTCAATCATCAATCAAAATCAATTACGATGTTAAAGCAATTCTTCATCATCTGTTTGGGTGTCGATACCGATATTTTAAATCAATGCTCTAAAGGCGAACAAAACAAATATGCAGGTTTGGGAGCTACCGTATTTTTTACGTCCATTATTGCTTTTATTGCTGCCAGCTATGCCCTTAATACTGTTTTTTACAATCTTTACGCAGCCATTTTCTTCGGGTTTGTTTGGGGTTTGCTCATTTTTAATTTAGATCGTTATATTGTATCCACCATCAAAAAAAACAGGAATTGTCATTGATGAAGCTATTCAAGCATTTCCGAGAATCGTTTTAGCAATCATCATTGCCATTGTTATTTCAAAACCTTTGGAATTGAAAATATTCGAAAAAGAAATAAATCAGGTTTTATTGGAGCAGAAAAATGCTTTGATTCTTGCTAGTCAAGAACAGATAGCACAACAATACGCACCAAATATCGAGACTATTAATAACGATCATCCCTGAAAAACCAAATTAAAACCAAAGAAGCTGAAGTAAATGCGCTCTATGACGTTTATATCTCTGAGGCTGAAGGTACAGTGGGTACAAAACTGTTAGGATAAGGTCCTGTATATAATGAAAAACGTGATAAGCATGATACCGCTTTGGCAGAATTACAACAATTAAAAACAGATAACAAATCAAAAATAGCAACTGCTGAAACTAAAATCGCAGAACTGAAACAAAATCAAGAAACACAAGTGCTCAGTACGCAGCCCATAATATCTGGTTTTGATGGATTAATGGCTCGCGTTAATGCATTGGGCGAATTGCCTTGGATGCCTTCGCTATTTATTTTCTTGTTGTTTTTAGCCATAGAAACTCGCCCATATTTACCAAACTGCTAACCCCAAAAGGTGCTTACGACTTTAAACTTGAAGACCAAGAAAATACCGTAAAAACCCAAGTTGCACAAAACACAAAACAACGTGAATTATTACTAAATGTAGATTTCACCATAAATAACCGTGTGTACAAAGACATCGCCAACGAAGACGAACTCTACAATTACAAGCGTAAAAAAGCTAGGGAAGCTCTACAACTTCAAGCCGATGCCTTTTATAACAATCAAAAAAATGCGTTGTGATTTTACGCCGCAGAACTAGATTTAAAATGCTCATATAAATCTTTACAGCCCAAACCAATGATAGATAATTTTCTGTTTTTGGAAACAGACAATTCGTGCAGACCTGCCAATGCAGCAACACCGTAACTGTCCATGCTTTCCACTTCTTCAATATTGATGGTAAGGGTACTGAAATAATCAAAAATGTTTTCAAATTCAGATTTGAAAATAGTCATGCTTTCTTTGTTGAAAACACCTTTTAGTTTAAAATAGTTGTTGCAACTGGTAATTCTTAGACTCATAATTAATAGATTAAGTTATTAAACAATACATTTAGGGCTATTAATCATATTGATAATGAGGTAAATATATAAAACAAAAACGGTTACTTCTTTATTTTTTCGACCAATCGATTTTAACCTTAGACAAAAAAACACTTTATGCTAATTTTATCGATGAGTGACCATTTTATTACAAGATTTACTATCTTTCATATTATATATGAGCATTCCTACTAAAAAATTCAGAAGACATGAAAAAAATAATGGTATTGATTTGCATGATTTCAGCATTAAGTTGCTACTCCCAAAATGAAGAAAAAGATAAAAAAGAGATACGCGCTATTTTACATGAGCAACAAAAAGCTTGGAATCATTTTGATATCGAAACCTTTATGAATGACTATTGGAAAAGTGATTCCTTAAAATTCTATGGCAGTAAAGGGGTGGTTTCTGGGTGGCAAAATACGCTTGAACGCTATAAAAAAAGTTATCCCACAAAAGCACATTTTGGCACCTTAAACTTTATTATCAATGCTGTTTCCAAAATAAGTGATGATGCTTATTATGTGATGGGCGAATACCATTTAAAACGCAAGGTTGGAAATGCCGATGGCATTTTTATGGTTATTTTCAAAAAGATTGATGGCGAATGGAAAATTATTGCCGATACGTCTTGCTAAACATTTACCTATTCTAAAATCTTCTATCCAGATGCAAAGTTTCTAAATTTAATAATGGTTTTTTGTTTGAAATAATTTTAGGAACTAGGCTTCCTTTGGCTATTGTTAGATTTTCTCTGTAGAATATCTATTGTTTACAACTCTAGAAATCCCTAACGGATTTTCATTTTTAAGTGCATCTGGCAACAAATTATTTGGCCAATCTTGATAGCTAAATGGACGTACCCAACGCTTTATGGAATTGATTCCGACTGCAGTAAAACGGCTATCGGTGGATGCCGGATAAGGGCCGCCGTGAACCATAGATGGACACACCTCAACACCTGTTGGCACACCGTTGTAAATAATTCTTCCTACTCTATTTTGCAATGCTGAAATGATGGCGGCATATTTTGAAACTTCATCTGCACCTGCAATTACGGTTCCCGTAAGTTGGCCTTCTAATTTAGAAATGATTTGTTCCAATTGATTGGCATCTTCACATTGCACCACGATAGAATACGGTCCAAAAACCTCTTGATGCAAGGTTGGGTTTTCCAAAAACGTCTTCCCTTCTACGGTAGTTACCGTTTGTCTGGCATAATTGGTTTGCACGGCTGCATCGTAATCGGCTGAAACCTGTAAATTTTGTTGTGCTAATGCTTTCTCTTTTTTGGTTTCGTAAGCTTCCAAAATATTAGGATGCAACATACAAGATGGATCTATTTTCACAATCTCATCTGATAATTTTTGAATGAAATTAGACAGATGTTTATCCTTAATACCTAATAACAACCCAGGATTGGTACAGAACTGCCCCGAACCCAAAGTGATAGAACCCGCATAGGTGTTTGCTAAAGATTCTGCTCTGTTTTTTAATGCTTCTGGAAACATGATGACCGGATTGATACTGCCCATTTCTGCAAAAACAGGAATCGGCTCCTCACGTTGTGCTGCCAAATCATATAGAGCCCTGCCGCCTTTGATGCTTCCCGTAAAACCAACGGCTTTAACGCCTGCGTGTTTTACCAATTGCGAGCCAACTTCTATCCCGCTGCTGTTTAAGTTTGAAAACACACCATTGGGCATGCCTGTTTTTTTCGTAGCTTTTATAATGGCCGACGCTACCAATTCGCCCGTTCCAGAATGCATGGGGTGTGATTTTACAATAACTGGGCAACCCGCAGCAAAAGCCGCCGCTGAATCGCCCCCAGCAGTAGAATAAGCCAACGGAAAATTACTCGCCCCAAAAACCACTACAGGCCCTAAAGCTATTGACATTTTGCGTAAGTCTGGTTTGGGTTGCGGTTCACGATTGGGCTCGGCGGTATCAATGGTGGCTTCTACCCAAGACCCTTCTTTAACCAAATCTGCAAAACTGCGCAATTGCCCTACGGTTCGTCCGCGTTCGCCTTTGGCACGGCCTTCGGGCAAACCAGATTCGGAACAATAGGTTTGAATGAGTAAATCATCCAGTGCTAAAATTTCATCGGCAATGGCATTCAAAAAGGTCGCTTTTTTTTCTCCTGAAACCGCCCGAAATGTTTTAAAAGCTTCCGAAGCCAATGAAACAGCTTCATTGATTTCATCTTGGGTTGCCTCTGTAAAAACAGATTCGTTTTCAATATTTAACTGCGGATTGAAGGTTTTATACGTTGTGGTTCCTTTTGCGGATTGTTGATTACCGATGTAATTTTTTCCTGTTATCATGATTTTTTATCTTTTCTATGGAGCGTATGTTCCTCTTACACTTCCAAATTATTTATGCCAAAACACTTAAATTTTTATAATCAGGCAATGTCGGTCTTACTGCAAGTGCATCTTTTATGATTTTTTCAATCTCTTGACGCTCTTGGCCCTCCAAAACCAACCTTGGTGCTCTCACATATTCGGAGCCAATGTTGGTGTGCGCTGTTGCCATTTTTATATATTGTACTAATTTAGGATTAATATCCAACTCTAGCAAGGGCATAAACCATCTATATATTTCAATAGCTTCTTTAATACGTCCTACTTTTTGCAGTTCATAAATAGCTACTGTTTCCTCAGGAAATGCGCAGACCAAACCAGCTACCCAACCATCGGCACCTATCAATAAACTTTCTAAAGCCAAGGTATCTACGCCTGTCATAATAGCCAATCTATCGCCAAAACGATTTTTTATCCTGGTAATATTCGTAGTATCTCGAGTGGATTCTTTTACGGCTTGAATGTTAGGGCAAGCTTCCAATAATTCCGCAAACATATCCAAAGTCACTTCTATTTTATAATCTACCGGATTATTATAAATCATAATAGGCAATGATGTGCTGTTGGCAACGGCTTTAAAATACGCCACAACTTCTGCATCACCCGCTTTGTAACGCATAGGAGGCAACATCATCAATCCTTTTGCACCATCTTCTTCAGCCGTTTTTGCCAATGCAATGGCTGCTTTGGTGGTTTGCTCTGCAATGTTCATCAAAACGGGCACTTTGCCTGCAACAAGCTTAACAGTTTCTCTTGTTAAAATACGTCTTTCCTCGTCTGTCAAAGTACTTGCCTCTCCTAAAGTACCGCCTAAAACAATACCATGAACACCCGCATCTATTTGTGATTTGATGTTGATTTTAAACAATTCTAAATCCAATTCATCATTTGCTGTGAACGGTGTAGTTGCTGCCGGCATAACGCCTTTCCATTGAATACTCATAACTTATATTTTTATAATGCAAAATTAATTAGGACTTACTTTTTATAAGCATGCTTTTTTACTCAAAATACATACTATATTACCCATTAATGATTATATGATTATTTTTACGAATATTATTTGTAGTTTTTTGATGTTTAATTTGTGTGCAATAATAGCTTTTACCCGATAAATAGAAGGTACTGAAATACATTTAAATAAAACAACTATTCAGTATAGACAAACTACGTAAGTAAGCAAACCCTTCGGTGGATTGAGCGCACAAAAACGTATATTCAAACCGGCATCAACATAAAAAATGTTGATGCCCTGTTTTCCAGTTTTAAACTGTTCTAAATTTTCTTAACGTAATCTGTAATAATAACGATTTGCTGTGCACCAACTTTGCCTTCAATGTACTTATCATTTTCATGGTCCAAACGGATGTTTCTAACCGCCGTGCCTTGTTTGGCAACCATACTGGAACCTTTTACCTTTAAATCTTTGATTAAAACCACAGCATCTCCTGCGGCCAAAATCACGCCGTTTACATCTCTATGGATTATTTTGTTGGCCTCATCTTCGTGTTCGCCCGTGGCCCGTGCCAAAGCCAATGCTTCGTCATCCAGATACATCATGTCCAACAAATCTTTTGGCCAGCCTTCATTCCGAAGTCTTTGAAGCATACGCCATGCCATAATCTGAACAGCTACGTGCTCGCTCCACATACTATCATTCAAACAACGCCAATGGTTGACATCCATGTCTGTATCACCATTTATTTGGTCTAAACAGGTTTTACAAACCAACACATCATTTGCTACATTTTCATTTAACGAAGGTGGAATGGTGTATTGTGAAAGATGTTCTGCGGAAGTACATAATTCGCAAGTAGTGTTGCTTCTTTCTTGTAGTGTTTGTAGAACGCTCATTTTGATTTACGATTTTTAGAATTGCAAACATACCATTTTATTTCAGTGTGTCCTGCATTTTTTTGGTCATGCCTTTTACCACCATATCATAAGAATGGTCAATTAATTGTAACAAAAACTTGGGCTGCACTTCGCCTTCGTGAATATTGACCGTATTCCAATGTTTTTTACTCATGTGATAGCCTGGACGGATGCTCGTGTATTCGGCACGCAATTCTTCGGCGTAATCGGGGTCGCATTTTAAATTGATAGATGGCATGCCAGATTCCCAACCTTTTAAAGAAGTTAAAGCGAATAACTTCCCTAAAACTTTAAATGTCAGGATTTCTTCATCAAAAGGAAAATCTTCTGAAGTCCCTTTTTTTGCTAAACAGTAATCTCGGATGTGTTCTATGTTCATTTCAATTTATTTACTTTTCCCAATAATGCCCAAATGCGTGTTTTTAAAACCGTCAAAATATTTTAATCCATATCCGAACATTCTATCCAAAGAGGCGTGTGAAAACAAAATAATCCCTACTAATTGCAGAATACTATATTGAAAATAAACACCTACAAAATACACCAAAATGGCCATGGCTTTATGATGAAAAACATTATAAGTTATGGCTCCAATTTTTGTGTTTACCAAGTATCCAAGCATGCTAATATCTGGCGTTACTATTAAAACCAAAAACCACCACCAACTGAAATCCAATTGATTGAACATAAAAACACCCAAAAGGAACATTAATAATTCTTCAATTTTTAACGTTATTTTCATGACTCGATTATTTTATATAAAACAGGTTTGCTGGGCGTCGCATCGTTTTCAAATGGTGCTATTTGCAGATTTAAAAAATACTCGCCATCTTCAATAGTGTTTGGTACAAAAACAAACTCGGTAATGGTGGCATCCATTCGTAATTTTCCTTTAGTATTCCAAAACGCATTATGTGCCAAAAGCTCACATTCGTCTTTTTCTTTATCAATACTTGGCGTATCAATAAGCAAATGGTTGATGCCTTTACTAACCAATAATTCTACGGCCTCTGGCAACAAATATGGCCAATTGGTATTGGAATACTGCTTAGTTAATTTTTCTTTGGTATTCGGCATGGTCCTAATAATTACCGCATCCCTTTTTTTGTTACCAATAGCAAATTGCAATTGCTTTTTTGAAATCACAAAATCGTCTTTCAGCCTTTCTGGCGCAACGGTTACCACTTCTGCCAAAAAGAAAAACTGTCTTAAATTTTTGTTTACCGAGTGGCATGTTTCCGTAATGTGCCCAACGCATTCGGTATGTGTGCCGTGGGCATGCGGATTGAAAGCAATATTATTGAAGTTAACACAAGCACCCTCTTTAACACTTGCTATCCATTCGCCGTCTTTTACAGGCTCTATTTTTGGAATATCAAGACCCCATGCGTTCACACTTTTTTTGGATGCTTTTATAGAGATGGAAATGTCCAAAGGTTGCAATAAATCTATTTGAAGTTTTCTGGAATTGTATTGGATAGTTGTAATCATATCCAAATATAATCAAATCATAAACAACTCAGAAGCAATGCCATCTACTAAAAATTTTCCTTTTTGGGTGGTTTTTAAGATGCTTCGGCTGCGCCCAGCATGACAATCCGTTATCGCAAGTAATCCTTGATTTATAAATTTTTCTGCTGAAGTTTTTAAATGCTCAAGAAAATCTATTCCAAAATCATGCATTATCTTTTCCAAAGAAACCCCCCAAATGGTACGTAACCCCGTCATTACATACTCATTATATTGGTCTTGTTTTGACAACACCTCCATGGTATTTGGCAATAAATCATTCTGAATAGCTTGTATATATTTTGAATTGTTTGATACATTCCAACTCCGTTGATTACCATAAAATGAATGTGCCGAAGGCCCAATACCTAAATACGGTTTCCCTTGCCAATAGCTGGTATTGTGCTTTGAAAAATAATCGGGTTTTCCAAAGTTTGAAATTTCATAATGTACAAAACCTTGCTCGGCTGTTTTTTCTACCAAATGATTGAAATGTTGCACCGCTAAATGTTCGTCAATGGGTGGATAATTTCCTTTTTTAATAAACGTATCTAACGCTGTTTTAGGCTCCACCGTGAGCGCATAACTTGAAATGTGGTTGACTCCAAAACCAAAAGCCATCTCCAGATTTTCGCTCCATTTTTTTAAACTCATGTTGGGAATACCGTAGATTAAATCTATGGTAATATTATCAAAATGAAGGGCAGCCAATTCCAAACATGTTTTTGCTTCTTCCGCATTGTGGGCGCGGTTCATGCTTTTTAAATCATCTTCAAAAAAAGATTGGATGCCGATGCTAAGGCGGTTGATTGGACTTTTAGAAAGTTCGATTATTAGATCATTAGATAAATCATCTGGATTGGCTTCCAAGGTAATTTCTGGGTTTTCAGCAACTTTATAATTTTTGTAAACCGCATTAATCAACAATTGTAATTCATCCATCGTCAATAAAGAAGGAGTGCCACCACCAAAATAAATGGTTTCGATGGTTCGGTTTTTGAGCTCGTCTTTACGGAGTTCCAATTCTTTTACTAAAGATATAATGAGTTCTTCTTTCTTTTTTAACGAAGTAGAAAAGTGAAAGTCGCAGTAAAAACAGGCTTGCTTGCAAAATGGTATGTGAATGTATATTCCTGCGATGATTTTCAGTATTAAAATTAATAATTTACAACAAAAAGTAGATTCCTGCCTTTGCAGGAATGACAAAACAATGGCTTAAGAACCAAACAAATCAACCAATTTTTTTAGGATTCTGCTTCACAAATGCATCCCAACCTGAATAGCTTTTTCCAACGGTTACTTTTCCTGAGTTATAAAAATGGCAGACTGCTGCTGCCAATCCATCGGTGGCATCCAAGTTTTTAGGCAGGGTTTTGAGTCCTAATACACTTTGGAGCATTTTTGCCACTTGTTCTTTACTCGCATTACCGTTGCCCGTAATTGCCATTTTTATTTTTTTTGGCAGATATTCCGTAATGGGTATTTCCCTGCTCAAACCTGCCGCCATGGCAACACCTTGCGCTCTACCCAACTTAAGCATACTTTGTACATTTTTACCATAAAATGGCGCTTCAATGGCAATTTCATCGGGATGGTGCGTATCAATAAGTTCGATGGTGCGCTCAAAAATGAGTTTCAGTTTTAAATAATGGTCGTCGTATTTTTTTAAATCCAACTCATTGAGCTGCAAAAACTGCATGGTTTTCCCTACCACTTTTATGAGTCCGAAACCCATAATGGTCGTTCCTGGGTCAATCCCCAATATGATTTTTTCTTTATTCATTTATTGACAATAATAACAACCGCTTAGCGAAATAGACGCACCAAAGGTTATGGTTGACAAATTTCCGTTGAACGACCCAAAACCTTTTGACACAGGTTTGAAATCACGACTGAAACTTGACATATAAGACAGGTCCAAATATACCGAAAGTCTGTCTGAAATACCATAATGAAATTCAATACCTGCCATCGCATTTAAAAATGAGGTTTTGTTTTCCCCATAATCATCCAAGGGTTTTATCATGGAAAACCCAGGACCAGCATGTGCAAAAACAGCCAAACGCTCTGGCAAAAAATAAAGTAATGTATTGACATCATAAACCAATTGGGCATTGATGCGCGTGTAATTCACTTTAAAATCCGGGGTATTCTTCAAATTTGAAAATCGGTTATAGCCAAAATCCAGCTTAGCACCAAAAGTCGGATTGAACATATATTGTGCCCCGAGATTAATACTAGGAAAATTGATGGATTTAGATTCAAAATTACTGACAAATCCGTTATCTGACGGACTATTAACCCCAAAAGCAAATTGTACTTTAACAATACTGGTGTCATTTTGTGAAAAACCAAAACAACCAAATAAAACGGTTACCCATACCAATAAAAACTGTTTATATGTTTTAAAATTTGGGGTCATATCCTAATATTGGTTTAATTTGCAGCAATTATCATGTACATAGCATCCAGCAAATCCAAACATTCTCTATTCGTACTCATTAAATTGGGTATTGTAGTTGCTGCATTTTATTTTATTTATCAAAAGCTGACAACCCATTCAAAATTAAACTTTTACGATTTTATTGATTTTTTAAATGAAAACCATGTTTTCTCGTTGAAACATATCATTTCCCTGTTCATTTTGACGTTTTTCAATTGGTTTTTTGAAATTTTGAAATGGCAAAAATTAGTCAGTCCCATTAAAAAAATCAGCTTTAAAAATGCTGTGCAACAAAGTCTGGGTGCTTTAACGGCTTCTTTATTTACGCCCAACAAAATTGGTGAATATGGCGCTAAAGCGGCATTTTATGTCAAAGAATTTAGAAAACGCATCCTATTTGTCAATCTCCTTTCTAACCTAATGCAAATGGCGGCAACCTGTCTTTTGGGAATAATTGGTTTGTGGTTTTTTATAAATGAATTTCCTTTGAAAATTGATTATAACAAGATGATTGTGGTTTTAACAATAGGCGTATTTGCACTCCTGATTATTGGTTTCATAATACGTAAATACGCTTTCAAAATTAGGGAATTTCAGATTGAAAAAATAATTAGGTTTACAAAACAATTTCCTAAAAACATTATTTTTATGGGGTTTAGTTTTTCATTGATTCGCTATCTTATTTTTTCATTTCAATTTTATTATTTATTGCATATTTTCGGGGCTGAAATTGATTATTTTAATGCTATGGGCGTTATCACTTCCATGTATTTTTTGGCTTCTATCCTGCCAACTATTTTCATTTTTGATGTGGTTATAAAAGGAAGTGTTGCTGTTTATTTATTCAGCTTTTTAAGCATTCATGAATTTACAATTTTAAGCATTATTACACTCATGTGGCTACTGAATCTTGTGCTTCCAAGTATTTATGGGAGCTACTATGTGCTTCGTTTCAACTTTCCTAAAAATACCGTGAACGCATGATTTTAATGGCTATTTCAATCATGCTTGCTTATTTGTTTTTAATAGGATGTTTTGTTTATGGTTTTGATAAAGTGAGACCTTTTAAGTTAGAAGATATTCCTGCTAAAACCAAATTTTCAATCATTATTCCTTTTAGAAATGAAGCTGAACATTTATCGGATTTATTGAAATCTATTGAATTTTTAGAATATCCGAAACAGCTTTTTGAAATTATTTTGGTGGATGATGATTCTGATGATGGGTCGGTGGCATTAATCCATGAATTTTTAAAAACAAATACTAAAAAAAGCTTCGACTGCGCTGAGTCTGACATAAGAGTAATTTCAAACGAAAGAACCTCAAATTCCCCAAAAAAAGCCGCCATTACCACCGCCATAAAACACGCTAAACACGATTGGATTGTAACCACGGATGCCGATTGCGTTTTGCCCAAATACTGGCTGGATAGTTTTGACCAATACATCCAGAAAACAAACAGCAAATGCGTGGCTGCTCCAGTAATATACACAAAAATCGACACGTTTATAAACCGATTTCAATTATTGGACGTGATGAGTTTACAAGGTGCTACCGTGGGCGGATTCGGCATCAACAAACCATTCCTTTGCAATGGCGCTAATTTTGCGTATGAAAAAGCATTATTCAAAGAATTAAATGGTTTTGACGGTAATGACAAAGTAGCAAGTGGTGATGATATTTTTTTATTGGAAAAAATAGCGAAAAAACACGCCTCAGAACTTCATTATTTAAAATGCGAACACGCTATTGTGACCACGCAACCGCAACCCGATTTTAAAAGTTTAATATCGCAACGCATCCGTTGGGCAGCAAAAACAAGCCGCTATAATAATTGGTTCGGGAAACTTACGGGATTTATTGTTTTGGCTGCCAATGGGCTTTTAATTGCTTTGTTATTTCTTGCAATTTTCGGGAGTTTTCCTTTAAAAGTTCTACTCTATTTAATCGTTATCAAACTGAATATCGATTTTCTTTTGATTTATAAAACAGCTGTTTTTTTTAATCAAAAAAAGGTTTTGAAAAGCTATTTGATTGCTTTTTTCACATATCCTTTTTTTAGTGTGTATGTCGTTTTTTTATCGACTTTTAAAACCTATACATGGAAAGGGAGAAATTTTAAAAAGTAGTATTAATTGACACTGATAATAATTGGCAATTTAAACTGTGTTTTTACTTGCTGTCCGCGTTTTATGGCGGGAAACACTTTGGGCAAGGAATCCAAACTCAATAGCAAAAGCTCTTGAATGTTTGGTATTTCCTGTAACGTAATGGAATCTATTTTTGAGTGCAATAATGATAATTTACCCATTTCAGACACTTGGAAATCCAACAAAATAGTATCATGCACATCTTGGGTCACCACAATGGTTTCTTTTTGCAAATAATCTGTAATGTGTGCGGTCAAGGTATGCTCAAAACAACGTTCGTTTTCCATTTTGGATGCTAACGAATCGCAGGAAGAAAATGTAGGATAGGTATCGACTTCTTTCCAATTAAAGGTTTGCAATTCTTCATTTAAAATAGCTTCGGAAGATGTTTTTTTTACGTCAAAATATTTACAAGACGTAAGTGTTACAACGACCAGAAAAACACAGATTTGTTTCATTGTTTACAACTGAAGCCGAAAAGTACGATTTTTTTGGATTCTTCATCTTTAAAAAAAGAAAAACCGAAGTTTGGGCTTCTGTTTTAAATAGGATTAATAAGAATAGCATAGAAACTCTAATCATTTGTTTTCTCTTCTGCAACTTGAAAAACAATAGGCAATGAATACGGCACTGTTATATTTTTACCCTTTTGCTTTCCGGGTATCATTTTAGGGAGCATGTTTACCACACGAATCGCTTCTTCCTCTAAAGCGGGGTGGGGTGCCCTAGACTTTACATCAACAATTTCTCCTTCTGGGTTGATTTTAAAAACAACACTAATGCGCTGTCTTCCAGTTAGCCCAAATTCCTTGGCTAAATTGGTGTTGAAATTTTCACCAACGTGCATTGTAATTTTCTCAGACATGCAGTTTTTTTGTTCGTCATTTGACATACCTTCACAACCTGGAAACACCGGCACTTGTTCTATTACAGAAAAAGGAACTTCTACATCAGAGAAATTAAAATTAGTTGAAAATTTAGTTATTATTGGAATATTTGTACCGAAAACTTTTCTAAGCAAATTCTTCATTGCTTTACGTTCCGTAATTGTTATACTATCTTTTTCTTCTAATTTAGATTCAAGTTTGGCAACTAATAATTCTATTGACTCTTTCTCAGATGTCAATTCTCTTTCACAAGATGTGTAAACCAACATCCCCATAACCACGGGAATTAATAGGGCATACTTTAATAATTTAACTTGTCTTGATTTTGATTTTTGTAACATAACGATTCGTTTTTTGATTAATGATTGATTGAAAAATGGATTGATGAATGAAATATTTTTGGTATCGAAAACTTGCGATAGCAGGTTTTGATAATACCGTGATTTATTTTCGTGTTTTACCGCTTCGGCATCGGCAATAAACTCATGAAGGATAGTGATTCTATTTTGGTACATGTATAGTAATTGATTGAACCAAAAAAGTATCCGAAGCATTTCAAAGTAGATTAAATCGATGCTGTGCCATTGTTTTACATGGATGATTTCGTGTTTTAAAACGGCTTCTTTTCCTTCATTTTTAAGAAGTTCGCCCAAGAATATGTAACGGAAAAACGAAAATGCCGTATTGCTGTTTAAAAGTTGGATTAAGGTTAATGTGCCATTATAGGTTTTGGGGTTTTTGAATATTAAGATTAAAATTCGGATGAGTTTATATAGAAACACCAATATAGATATGGCCAGACCGATATAAAAAGCCGTTTCCCAATAGGATACCTCATTGCTTATAACAACCGCATCGAGTACAATGGGCTGCACGGTTGTTGGTGCTGGCGTTCCTAAAACAATTTCTGGAAGTGAAATAACGTACTCTTGTGGCATGACGTTTTTGAAGCTTTCCACTTTAATAAAAGGGATCAAAACAGACACGAGCGAGGTTGCCAAAAGATAGATCCGGTTTCAATTAAAAAACGTTTCGTTCTTTAAAAACACATCATAAATGATTAAAAAGAACAATTGGAACGCAACGGTTTGGATGATGTAATGTGCCATGGCTAGTCCTTTTTATTGATTTCTTTTAAAACAGCTTCCAAGTCTTCAATATCCATATCGTTCTTCTTCACAAAAAACGATACCATACTTTTAAAAGAGCCTTGAAAGTAATTGTCAATTAAACTATTAATAGATTGGTTGCTATAGTCTTGTTTTTGCAACAACGGAAAATACAAGTGTCCCTTTCCTTCTTTTTCATAATCCACAAAACCTTTGCTTTCTAAAATCCTAACAATGGTCGATACGGTGTTATAGGCTGGTTTGGGTTCTGGGAATTCTTCGATAATGGCTTTTACATTGGCTTTTTTTAATTGCCAAAGTATTTGCATAATGTCTTCTTCGGCTTTGGTAAGTTGTTTCATTTTACAATCCATTTATTTATTCAACTAAATACTTAGTTCAACAAATATAACTAAAATATTAGTTTGAACTAATTTTTTAGTTAAAAATAATCTTGGAATGTAAAAAAAGAAGAAAGCCCCGTGGGTCTCTCAGGTCCGCGGGGCCAATGTAAATTGCTATTATCAACAAAAAAAATTGAGGGATTAATTAATTTTTGAAGTGTTGATAATACAAATGTACTTATAACATTTATCTTTGAACTGTGGGAAAACCGTAACTGCTTTACGGTTAAATAATAGAATTTAGATATAGAAGGGCTTTTAAAGCCTAAAAAAAATGTAAATTTTATAGTTTTTTAACATTAAAAGGTTTAGATAGAGATTTTACTTATATAAATCCTTTCTTTTTGGCTGCTTTTATGAGTGTTTCATCTTGGCCATCGTGAATCATAAATATCTCTTTAAGTTGCTTTTTTCGCTTTTCTACAGCGCTTAATGACATATCTACGTGCGAGGCCAGATTTTTGGTTTTTACGCCCTGCGACAGTAAATGAAGTATTTTCCGGTTCTTCTCATCAATAACAATATCGCTTACAATAGATTTTCTGATGTGGCTATTTACGGTCCCGCTATAAAACGGCGGATTGTGGAGCACGGCTTGAAACGCACTTGCCAATTCGCTGGATGTTAAATCACTTTTGATTAAAAACCCCTCGGGGTCAATGGTTTTAATGATATTATGGATCCGGAACGACTCATTGAACATGGTAAGAATAATGATTTTAGCCTCTGGCAAAATTTTACGGGCATACTCTGCCAAATCTTCCCCAGATGCCATAGTACCATCTTTTGATGGCGGCAAACTAATATCTACAAACAGCACGTGGTAAGGACGCTCTTTTTCGATGGATTTGTCCATGTAATGAACCGCTTCATCACAATTGTTTGCGATATCTATGTCTAGGTTTTGGCTTTCTTTTTTTGTAAAAAGCAAAGTGTTTTGATAGCCTTCAATAATCATCGGGTGATCATCTATCATCAATATTCTAATGGTTTCTGCCATAAAATTCGGTTTTATGTAGGTATGGTTATTATTATAGTAGTGCCTTTACCTTTTTCTGATTTAATATTCAATATGCCCTCTATTTCATTAATCCTAGAATGGATATTTTTAATGCCGATCCCTTTTTTGGCCTTATCTACATCAAATCCTACGCCATCATCAATAATTGTCAACCAAATTACATTATTTTTCAATTCAAAACTAATTTGGACCAAACTGGCGTTTGCATGTTTGTAAATATTGTGCAACGACTCTTGAACGATTCTATACACATGGATTTTGGTTTTATTTGAAACATCGTCCCAATGGATACTATCGTCACAATTAAGTTTATGGTTTATATTATAAACTTCGGTTTGTGTTTCAACAAGTGTTTTTACTATATCCATAAAGCCAGAGCCGGAAATGAAATCGGTATTCAATTCATGCGATACTTTCCTGATGTCCTGTTCTATGGTTTTTAATTCATCTATATATTGGCCCCTGGTTTTTATGGCCTCAGCACTAGAACTCACATTCAAACTATCCAAACTCAAGCGCGTACCAAACAACCGTCCTAAAACGCCATCGTGCAGCTCTTGCGACACCCGCTTTTTTTCAATGATCCGCGCCTCTTCTATCTTATCCTGTTGCGATAACATGAGGTTATAAATTTCTTCATTGGCTTCTTGTTGTTGCTGGATAAGTTGTAGCTCTTTGTTTTTGTTTCGTTGCGTTACAATGATGTAAATAAGCAATGCCGTTATTAGCAAGATACCAGAAAGCAGCATGAGCCATAATTTCTCTCTTTCAATTTGTGCATTTTCGTCTTCAATCTGTTTGGTTTCAAAACGGATGCGCTCAAATTTATTTCGGACTTTACGTTCGTTTTTTTGAAGGCTATCATCCAATTTTATGTAAGTATCATAATATTTTACAGCAATGCTATCTTCTTCAATTCTGGAAAGCAAAAGCAAAGATTTTAGTAAATCGTCATTATGGTATTGTTCCGAAATTTCTTTGGCTTTATAGGCGTAGTATTTTGCGGAATCCTTTATTTTATATTCGTTATAGTATTCGGCTAAATGCTGATTGATACTGATAGAGGTATATCCTATGGGATTAACGCTATCAATAACCCCCAATGCTTTTAAATATAATTGCGGCAGCTTTTCATGTTGTTTAGATAAATATAAGGTATGCGCATAATTATCAAGTGCCAAGGTGTAAAATTCTGGACGTTCTTTAACTAAGTCGTCTTGGGACAATATGGATTCATATATATCCAATGCTGTATCATATTGTTTGGAATTTTTATAAGCAAGTGCCAGGTTGTTTTTTGACACATCTAATATGGCTTGGTTATTCCCTCTTAACTCTCTCATCAATTCAAGCGTTCGCTTATGGTACTTTATAGCCTCATCATACTGTTCCAATTGATCAAAAACCAATCCTAAGTTATTATAATGATATGCTTTTTTTCTAAGGACTTCATTCGTAGTTTTTAAAGTTTCCAATAACGAAATCCCTTCCACAGAACTGATTTCACTACCCGTAAAATCTTTTTCGTTTTTTTGAATGATGGCAATATCCAATAATAAAACAGCTGTATTGAAGGTGTCATGCAACGCCCAATATAGCTTTTTCGATTTGTTGTAATAAAAAAAGGCGCTATCGGTATCCGTTAAATGCCTATCGTAATAATCGCCAAGACTCTTGCTTATAAGAGCTGTTGAAAGTGTATCCTCAACTTTTTCAGAAAATTTTAAATTGTTGTGTGTTACTTTTAGGAAATCCTCATTGAATCCAGCATTCAAATAAATATCGCTTAAGTTTAAATTACTTTGAATGACCAAGGAATCCATGCCCATTTCAAGTGCCATGTTTTTTGCTTTTTCGGCATAAGACAGCTTTAAACGGGACGGCGTTTCATCATCTTGAGACTTGGAGAGGTAAAAAGAAAGGCTGTCAGATTTTGTTTTAAAATCTGTTTGCGACCAAGACGTGCTTGAAACCACTAATGAAATGAATAAAATAAACGCTTTTAAACCCAAAGTTTTTTATAAATACAATACCCTTTCAAATGTATTTATAATTTTTCATTTATATAAATAAAAAAGCCCTTATGCATAAATAAGGGCTTTGTAAGTTATATAGCAAATAACTATTTCAAATCTCCACCACCACCGGTGGCAAAAGTAGTTATTACTTCATCTTCACTTAAATCTTGTTTTGTACAAGACGTTAAAGATGCTAAAAGTACGGCTACAATTAAGGTAATTTTTAGGGCTTTCATATTAATCGATTTTAAGGTTACAAATTTTCTTTATTATTAATTTTAAATAACAAATTCTGTATCAATATCTTGAAAAAATCAAAATCCTGATTGAGGGAAAAAATGGATCATTAACTTTAAAAACGAATGCATAAAAAAGCACACGATTTTGTTTTTTTATTTTTTGAGGGAATATTGACCGAAAGGTCAAAAATGGATTAACTTACTTAAAGAACTGAGGGGAAATTTTGGGGGTCGTTCAATTAAGTGGTTCAAATGTATGACAGAGTGGTATTAATTAAAAAATATAATCGTTTAAATGTATTATTTTATCGACTAAATGTAATTTCATGCAATAAATTGGAAATAATTCGAGATTACCTACAACTAAATAAGTGAATCCCTACCATCGTTTTTATAGTGTAGATTTACTTTTTACCAAACTTGTTTTCACGATTTTGGTAGTTATATCTAAAATTTCAGAGCTTTTAAGTTGCAAACGCCCAATAAGTTGTTGAGCGGCCACGGCACCTATTTTTTTTGCGTGCTGCCTAATGGTCGTCATTTGAGGAATGGAATGGTTGGACACAGATTTACTGCCAAACCCTATAACCGAGATACTCTTGGGCACTTTTAGCCCAATATTAATAGCTGTATTAATGGTGATGATGCCAGAGGCACTTTCCGCAGCAATAACCCCATCAATGGTTTTATTCTTTTTTAAAAATGATTTTATTTTTTTTGCATGATTATTACCATTGATTTTTAAAAAAATAGGTGATTGACTTGCATGTTCTGATATGGCCTTATTATAACCTCTCTCACGTAGTTTACCAACACTTAAGCTATCTATACTGGTAATAAAAGCAATTTGTTTTCTCTTTTCTACTATTAGGCTTTTGGTGGCTTTATAAGTAGCTTCAAAATCATCTACAATCACTTTATCGCACATCACATCATGGGCAACCCTGTCAAACATAACAATAGGCAGCCCGCTACTAATGGCTTTATTAAAATGGGCTATTTCACCTTTAACCTGCGTTTCCCTGGCAACAGACAATATAAAACCATCCACACTACCATTGGCCAGCAATTGCAGGCTTTCTTTTTCTTTTGATAATGATTCATTGGAAATACAGGTTATAATGTTGTAACCATGTATTGCAGCTTCTCTTTCGATTCCAAACAGTACCTTGGCCAAAAAATAATTTAGAATGTTTGGGATAATAACACCAATGGTCTTGGTTTTGTTCTGTTTTAAGCTTAAAGCAACTTTATTGGGCTTGTAATTATACAGCTCTGCAAGTTCTTTAACCCGTTTGATGGTATCTTTACCTATCTCGTCACTATCATTCAAAGCCTTTGAAACCGTTGATATTGAAACGTTTAACTCCTTTGCCAATTGCTTTAATGTAACCATACTACTAACTATTTATTAAATGCCGATGCAATTTACAAAAATACACTCTTCAAAAAACAAGGCAACATAAAATAAGCTGATACTAAAAATTTGATTTATCTTAGAACGCGTAATATGGATAATAATTTATCATCATAAACAAAAAATAGGTGCATATCTATATAAAGACATAACACCTATTTGCTATTAACCTTTCTTTTTACAAGAAAAACAGTACAAGGTTACTGCTTTTCTAATATTTTTTTGTGACAAATGTTACACAAGGCCATAATCAAAACAAATTCCAATTGATTTCAAACACCTAATTTATTACAGTTTTTTTGTTGAACATCCCTTTTTCTGTATGGCATTTCACAATATAAACACCCGTACTACTTACAGACACAGGCACCGTAATATCTTTTAAGTTGGTCGTTACAGATTTTATTTTTTGTCCTATCAAATTATACACTTGTATCCCTAAAATATTTGAACCTGTTGTTGACGCTTTTACTTTTAAAGATGACTGTTCAGAATCATAATACATAGTGATTTCATTCAATAAATCATTTTCTTCAACCGACAATGCACTTGCTTCACTTGAACTAAAAACCAATGCAAATCGATTGTTATAAGTCCCTGCATCCAAATACATTTCAAATGGAGCATTGGTGATATCGTGCGTTTCATTGGTAAGTTTATCTTTTATGTAAAGATTCATATCACCCTCAATATTTTCAAGAGACTCCATCCTAATTTTAGCCAGACCTGCTTTTTTAACCTTTAAGCCCAAAGGAAATTCTTGAGAGTCGTTAAAACCATCAATACCCTGAATCACAAATTTATTTTCGTTAAGCATCCAATATAAATCTTCCGTATTAACATCTATCATCAAGGCATCATAGCCCATATCAAAACCTTCGGAAGCATTTATATTGGCTCCTAATACAACTTGTCTGTGATAGCCTAACGGCGAATCGTACATGAGTTTTATGGTTGGTTTCCCGCCTTTATTGCTCGGCTTCGCATTTTTCACATCAGATGATTTAAAAAACGTAGATTCCACACCTTCGGGCACATAAACACGTTGATTGTTTTTTAACACAATAGTGCCACCATCAACCGTGGCAATGGGCGTGCCATTGTTATCATTAAAACCATCAAGAGCCGTAGAGATAAAAAAGCCTTGATTTACGGGAATATATTGCCCCGGCACTTTGGTTCCTGTTGTCATGTTTGCGTTAATTCGGGCATCATTGGATATCGCCTTAGCACCAGCGGTTAAATTACGTGTGGCATAACCACCCACGTACTCTTTAAAATGTGTGAATTTTGTTCGCCAAAATGATCCCAAAAATAGAGCGCACCATTAAAAACAGTTTCTGTAGGATTGTATCCGCCATCTGAAACGCTCATGTTATCCAATATAAATTGCTCTGCATCAATGGCCGATAGATATGGGTTTCCTATTAAACGATCGTCATCTCCAGAAGGGTTTGATGCAGTAATGTTTTTTGTTAAGGACAATGAAATATCCCCATTGTTTGGCAAACCTTTAAATACATAATTTTGAGGTATTGAAAGTGGTGCCGTACCCGATGTCCCTTTCATGGTATAGCCTTCTCCTGACGACAAAATGGATGTCTCATCAATTTTTTTCCAAGCATCATAATTATCTGCTGGGCCGTTAAATTTATATAACCAATACGAACTAAGGGTTTTTATGAAACCTGGCGGCGGAATGACCCCTCCTGCATTAGGAGAAGCACCATAATTAAGGCTTCCATATAAATCTGAATTGCTTCCGTCATTTAGAACATCGTCTATAGTATAATCAGCATTGATTGCAGTTACACCAGTACCTAAGGTTGCATTACCATCTCCTTCTGGCCCGACTGAAGATGTCCAATAATTATAATTGAAACTATTGGCCGTACCTTGCTGGTCGCGCTCTATATAACCACCACTATCTGCATCAACAATACTGCCCTCACTTTGCAATAATTGCGATTCGCCCACCAAATCAATCACGCCATCCAATTCTAAATAATGGGATATCAACAAACCTTGCCCAACATTATCTTCAATGGGCGTAGTAGGTGTTGGATCGGCAATGGTAAGTTTGCCTGCGGTTTGTATCAAACCTAAAAGAGAAATATCTCTGTCTCCTGATGTAATAGCATGCTTAATTTCGGCAATATTCCAACCTATAGCGGTAGCAGCATCTAAACTTGTTGTGTTTGGCAATACTTGGGCCACACTATTTTCCCAAGTAGTACCAACACCAAACTCACCATCAGCAAGAGAAACATAAGGCAAAGGTGCAGTTTGATTAGATAAAATGGTTTTATCTTTATCAAAGTAATTCATGCGCATAAAATACCTCACAGTAGCCTGACCCTCAACTGCCGAACCATAAAAGGAATTAAAAATAATACACTTTAAGTTGGCTCCATGGAATGCTTGCCACTTCATTGCTTGAAGCTGCGTAGGGAATCACTTTACAGGACACATTACTTCCAGAAGGCGTTATTTCTTGATTCATTAAATAGCGCACTTGATCTTCTGTAAGTTTTTGGACCCAAATATAGACTTCATCTATATCGCCTAAAAAATAATTTGATACCGTATTCTTATCCACATACAACGCGCCTATACAATAATTGTTGAAGTTAGGCGAAGGTGCTACCACATTTTGCTCAGACTTATCCAACACGCCATCAATGTACAAAAACACCGTACCGCTATCATAAACAAAGGTTATTTGATGCCATTTATCATCCGTTAAAGCCATCGTTGATGTAAATTTTGGTGTCGGATCATCTATTAATATTTCTATTTGTTGCGAAGCATTTAAACGCATCTGCAACTTATCGCCTTTTGACATGACATTTCTAAAACCTGGTTGGGGCGCACCAGCTTTAACCCAAGCCGATATTGTGAAATCAGTCACGTTTAAATTTATACCGTACTCCCCTAGTAAATAATCACACGTTCCTATAGTGATTGCATGGTTTTCTGTTAGTTGAGGGGCTTTTCCGAAAGTAAAATATTTGGTACCATCAAAATTATACCAGGTTTGATAAACTTGATTGCCGTTTTTATCTAAGATGGGATTGCCAAGTGCATCAACATTTATCCTTAAAGGAATCACATCTATAATATCGGCATTTCCAAATGCTGCATTATCTGATACTATCAATACATATTCTTCATCTGGATCTTTAATAAATGTGGTAAATGCGGTTGCAGGAATACCAACAAAAACCCGATCTACATCACCAGAACAAGACTCAATGGTTTCTACAATTTTCCATTTCCTATTCATACGGGTTACTGTGATAGGTGCTGAAGCTCCAATATCAACAGTATTGGTTCCCGCTACCGTAAAAGGCTATTGGTTATTCCCCCAAATTAAGAATTCACCATCATCTATAAATTCATTGGGGTTGGCACTATTGGTTGGAAAATACCGTCTAAGCCAATGGTAACGTCATCCGTTCTATTAACAGTTCTGGATTGTTTTTGGTTTAAATCTGAAATAGAATCTCTACCTATACCTGCCACATCGAAATTATAGCCGCTATTTGCCGAAACATCCCAAACGTCAGTATCAAACGAGTTGACATAATTTTTTTGCGTTTCGGTGGAAGCCCCTAATGTAATCCCATATTTTAAGGCTAAATAGGTTTCTACTTTTCTCTAGAAGCCGCATCTAATTTTGTTTCGAAAGTAAAAATCTCGGCCACACGGCCGTTTAAATTTGCGGTTTCGTTATAGTTTTTTCCTATCCAATATTTGCTACCGTTAATGTTTGCAAACGAACCAATATTTGAAGTAGTTAACAAATCGGAATCATACAAAATATCCTGCCCAGTTGCTCCTGCATTATTAGTAACATTGATAATACCCGCACCAGAATATGATTTACCCGAAGTTGTTTCCCCTCTACTATAACCTGACCCTACTATACCCTGATTGTACGACAAAACCTCATCACTAAGTGCTGTTGAATAGTTACCAAAGCCAACACCAGTAACATCGCCAGGTGTTTCTGAAACCACACCTCCCAAAATGGTGCTTTTTGGAGATGTAGAATCCACAGTGCCATCTGGCACCATAACTATAAAAATATCGGCACTATAAAATCCGCTTAAAGGCGTTTCGTCATTGTACATGAACTGTTCCGTTCCACCTCCATTTTCGAAATCTATTACAGGGTTAAAATTTATATTGGACGTAGCGTTGTCAATATAAATGGGTTGGTTTGCTGGCGTTGGCTGGGTTGCATTTTTTGGCCCCGCTCCTAAATCCGCCCATATAGAAACTTTTGAACTTCCATCCTTAGTAATGCCCCGAGTAGATTTTAACCATAATTTAAAACTTCCAGTAACCCCACCAGGCCCTGGTATATTTTCATCAAACATGTCGGCACTGACGTTGAAACTAAAAGTGATATTAGCATTGTTTGAAATATTAACCGTTGACGTTTTTGCCCCTGCCCCTCCTGTTGGTCCCGTGAACGTAACTGGCAAGACAGTGGATGCCCCTGGATTTACAGTTGCAGAAAAAGAGGGTGGAATAGTAAAATCCCCAGCCGTTATAGAGGCCGTAGTGATACTTAAAGGACAACTACCTGTATTTGCTATAATATAATTTCGTGTTTTGGTAGCACCTGCTTCTATAACACCAAAATAAGTACCATTAACATCTGTTGTCACTAAACTATTATGGGCTATATCTGCGGAAGGACTCCCTCCTAAAACATTGATTTTTGGCGAAGAATCTACCTGTAAAGTAAACGTAAAATCAGTCCTGTTCCTTATTTTAAGCGTAATTAATGTACTCTCAACTGCGCAATTAGAGCTATTGTTTTTAACCTTAAAATCCAAAGACGATTTTATTCCAAAAATAAACCACCACCATTAGGCACAACTCGCCGGCCTGATAAATCCATTCGTAGTAGACGGTATGACACTAAATTTTGATGGGTTTCCAATAATGACATTCTGTATTTCCAAATCATCACAATTACCTGTTTCAGAATTTGTAATTCTAAAATTAAGGCTTGTTCCTGCAGTAATGGTAGTCGTAGAGCCATTAGCAATATTGGCACCACCTACAATTTCGACTTTCGCTACTTGAGCATGCGATAGAGTAAAGAAAAACAAAAACACACCACATGTTTTTACGCAATAAGAGGTTAATTTTTGTTTCGTTTCCATAGTGAAAAATTTTAGCAATAAAATTTTTCAACACTTTTAATCGATAAAGAGCAATTTTACAAGGATAAAAATACTAAATTTTTAATTAACTGTTTAAAAATGATTTAATCCTGTTTTTATTTT
>TARA_R110002049_G_scaffold39374_9_pt1 | contig 27132 bp, 24 predicted proteins | sample TARA_R110002049 | Tara Oceans TARA_R110002049 (sample SAMEA4396941) | marine metagenome | biome: Polar Biome; feature: [SRF] surface water layer (ENVO:00010504); material: water (ENVO:00002006), including particulate matter (ENVO:01000060) such as... | depth 5 m
ATTCTCAAAACTTGTATATACACCTGACGCACATACAGTTGTAATTACTTTAGATAACGGAGAAAAATATAATGCAATTATGCAAGATATTCAATTTCATCCTGTTACAGATAAAATCACGCATATCGATTTCTATCAGATTTTTGATAATAAAGCGATTTCTATGGAAATCCCAGTACACACTGTAGGATCTTCTAAAGGTGTTATGAATGGTGGTAACTTAAGAATGCCTTACCGTAAACTTAAAGTGAAAGCAATCCCTTCTAAATTACCAGATTTTATAGAGGTAGATATTACTCCTTTAAAAATTGGTAGTAAACTTTATATTACTGAATTAAAGAATGAAGATTATTCATTTTTACACCCAGACAACACTGTAGTTTGTCAAGTAAGACGTAGTAGATTAGCAGTTGTAGATGCTGATGACGACGAAGAAGAAGGTGAAGAAGGTGCAGCTGAAGGTGCAGAAGCACCAGCAGCAGATGCAGCAGAATAGATATATCCTATTTCAAATATTTAAAAAGCATCCTATTTATAGGATGCTTTTTTTATTTTTACACAAATCTAAAATACACAATGTGTAAGTTTTTAAAAAAGTGGTTAGGCTTTAGTAATAAAACGAAACTAACAGAAGAAGACAAAATGAAAAAATTCTTAATTGTTGGCTTAGGAAATATAGGTGATAAATATGAAAACACCAGACATAACATTGGTTTTAAAATTCTCGATTATTTAGCAGAATCTAATGATGTTATTTTCGAAACAGTAAAACTAGGTGACGTTGCTACATTGAGAATAAAAGGACGTACACTTATTCTCTTAAAGCCAAGTACATTTATGAACCTTAGCGGAAAGGCAATTAAATACTGGTTAGAAAAAGAAAAAATTCCATTAGAAAATTTGCTTGTTGTAACTGATGATTTAAACCTTCCTTTTGGGTCGCTACGTCTAAAAACTAAAGGAAGTGATGGAGGACATAATGGTTTAAAAGACACACAAGATAAATTACAAACCGTTAAATACAACCGATTTAGATTTGGCATAAGTGATGAATTCAGCAAAGGCAGACAAGTAGACTATGTTTTAGGAGAGTGGGATGACGATGAAAATTCTAAACTCAAAGAACGTTTAAAAATTTCGGCAGAACTTGTTAAATCTTTTGCACTAGCAGGTGTTAACAATACAATGAATCAGTTTAATGGAAAATAAAATGCAGCTTCGTTTTTAAAGCGTTGTTACATTTAAAATACAGCAATACTATACCAATTTGAATTCAAAATTAGCAAAAGTAACAACCATAGGCACCTTTGATGGTATCCATATCGGACATCAAAAAATATTAAAACAAGTGGTGCAACTTGCAGAAGCCAAAGGCTATATTCCTGTAGTACTAACTTTGTTTCCTCATCCAAGGATGGTACTTCAAAAAGACGATTCTATCAAGTTGCTAAACACCATTGAAGAGCGTATAGAGTTATTAAAAACTTTTGGTATCAAAGAAGTCATCGTTAAAAAGTTTACTAAAGATTTCGCTAACCTTTCGGCTAAAGATTATGTAAAACAAATTTTGGTAGACGAATTAAACACCAAAGAAATAGTCATAGGATACGATCATCATTTTGGCAAAAACCGAAGCGCAAATATTACAGATTTAAAAGCATTTGCTAAACTGTATGATTTTAATGTCGAAGAAATTTCAGCACAAGATATAGCACATGTGACTGTAAGTTCTACAAAAATCAGAACGGCATTAAACGAAGGGCAAGTTGCATTAGCAAATTCTTATTTAGGCTATAATTTCTTTATAACCGGAACAGTTGTTAAAGGAAAAGGCTTGGGTAGAACCATTGATTTCCCAACAGCAAATATAAATATTACAGCAACATATAAACTCATTCCTAGTGATGGTGTATATGTTGTAAAATCTAATTTTGAAGGTAAAACTGTTTTCGGAATGATGAATATTGGCTCCAATCCTACTGTTGATGGCAAAACACGTTCTATTGAAGTTCATTTTTTAAACTTTAATAAAGACATCTATAATTCTGAATTGAAAATTGAATTTTTGAAACGCCTAAGAAGTGAAGAAAAATTTCAAAATCTTGAAGCCTTAAAAATTCAACTTAAAAAGGATATGAATAATGCTTTAGATTATATTAAAACCATAAATGAATAAATTACTATTTAAACATATTGACAATTCCGGACTCATAGTCTTTAGAATTATCTTTGGTTTATTGTGTTTTTTAGAATCCGTTGGTGCCATTTTTACCGGTTGGGTAAAACGCACTTTAATAGACCCAGAATTTACATTTTCTTTTATTGGATTTGAATGGTTGCAACCATTACCAGGCAGTTGGATGTACGTTTATTACATCGTTATGGGCATATTTGGGCTCTTTATTATGTTAGGGTACAAATACCGATTTAGTATGTTGATGTTTGCATTAATGTGGACAGCTACTTACCTCATGCAAAAATCATCTTACAACAATCACTATTACCTTCTTGTTTTATTGAGTTTTATAATGGTAATAATGCCTGCAAATCGTTATGCATCAGTAGATGTAAAACAAAACCCTTCACTCAAAAGTATTTCTATGCCTAGTTGGTGTAAATGGTTTTTTGTTCTTCAATTATTTATACTCTATACTTACGCTTCAATTGCTAAATTATATCCAGATTGGTTAGATACTTCAGTAATTGAAATACTCATGAAAAGTAAAATCAGCTACCCTATCGTCGGCGAACTTCTACAGCAAAAACCGGTTCATTATATCTTAGCTTATGGTGGTATTTTGTTCGATGGTTTAATTATTCCATTATTACTTTTTAAACCAACTCGTAAATATGCCTTCTTTTCTTCTATTTTCTTTCATTTGTTTAATTCATTTGTGTTTCAAATAGGCATCTTCCCATACATGTCTTTAGCATTTAGTTTATTCTTTTTTGAGCCTAAAACAATTCGGAATTTATTCTTAAAAAACAAGCCCTTATATGAAGCGGACGATATCAGCATTCCAAAACATAAAAACTTATTACTTTCATTATTTTCCGTTTATTTTTTAATTCAGATTGCATTACCCATAAGACATCACTTGTTTAAAGATGATGTGTTATGGACAGAAGAAGGTCATCGTCTATCTTGGCGAATGATGTTAAGAGCAAAAAGCGGCAGAACTACCTACTCTGTTATCAATGCAGACACAAATGTTGCTATTCCTATTAAATTAGACGACTATTTAACAAAAAAGCAACAACGTGGTGCTAAAACAAAACCAGATATTATTTGGCAGTTTGCGCAATACCTTAAAGAAGATTTCGCAAATAAAGGAATACCTATAAAAGTCTTTGTTAGAACTTTTGTAAGTATCAACGGTAAGCCTGTAAAACAACTTATAGACCCTAAAGTTGATATTGCTAATGAAGAATGGTATCATTTTAAACATCATAATTGGCTATTACCTTCAAAGAAAGACTAAGTCTGTTTTTGTTTAGATTCTCTCAAAAAAAACACATTCAATAATTCGTTATAATTCGCTTATCAAAATAGCCATAATTTAATTTTTATCTGCTTATTTTATTTTTACTTTTGTGTCTTGCTTTTACTGAGCTAAATTGGTAAAACTAAATTAAAAGATATGTTACAAGTTGCTTTTATTAGAGAGAATAAGGAAGACATCATTGCACGTTTAGCAAAACGTAATATCGATGCTACAGAAATGATTAACAATGCCATTGCTTTTGATGAAGAGCGTAAAGCTTTACAAACTTCATTAGACAATACTAAAGCAGAATCTAACGCTTTATCCAAAGAAATTGGTAATCTTTTTAAATCTGGTGAAGTACAAAAAGCAAATCTTTTAAAAGAAAAAACCACACAATTAAAGGAAGTTACTAAAAACTTTGAGCAAGAGCTCAATAACAAAGTAGAAGCGCTTGCTGAGTTATTATATAAAATTCCTAATGTACCTAATCCTATTGTACCAGCAGGCAATACAGATGAAGATAACGAAGAAACTTTTAGAGAAGGTGACATCCCAAAACTACACGATACTGCATTACCACATTGGGAATTAGCAAAAAAGTACAACATCATTGATTTTGAATTAGGAAATAAAATCACAGGTGCTGGTTTCCCTGTTTACATAGGTAAAGGTGCAAGATTACAACGTGCACTTATCGCCTATTTCTTAGATAAAAACACAGAGGCTGGTTATACTGAATACCAAGTACCACATTTAGTAAATGAAGCTTCAGGTTTTGGAACTGGTCAATTACCAGACAAAGAAGGTCAAATGTACCATGTTACTTTAGATAATTTATATTTAATACCAACAGCAGAAGTACCTGCTACCAATATCTTTAGAGATACACTTTTAAATGAAAGTGACTTACCTATAAGCATTACTGGTTACACGCCTTGTTTTAGACGAGAAGCTGGAAGTTATGGTGCACACGTTAGAGGACTTAACCGTTTACATCAATTTGATAAAGTTGAAATACTTAGAGTAGAACATCCTGATAATTCTTATAAAGCATTAGACAGCATGGTAAATCATGTAAAAGGTATTTTACAAGACTTAAAATTACCTTACAGAATCTTAAGGTTATGCGGTGGAGATTTAGGCTTCACGTCTGCATTAACTTATGATTTTGAAGTATTCTCTACAGCTCAAGACCGTTGGCTAGAAGTATCTTCAGTATCTAATTTTGAAACTTTTCAGGCCAATCGTTTAAAATTACGTTTTAAAAATGGCGATGGTAAAAATGAATTGTGCCACACCCTAAATGGAAGCTCATTAGCATTGCCAAGAATTTTAGCTGGTATTTTAGAAAACTACCAAACAGAAGACGGTATAAAAATACCTGAAGCTCTAATTCCATATACCGGTTTTGATATGATTTCAGAAAAGTACTCAATTGTTAAAATTTAATGCAATTCAACGATTTATTATGTATTTCTTCGTTTAAAATGATTTTTTTTTAGAAATTAGTAACTCCAAATCAGAAAAACCTATTTATGAAAAATTTAAAACGAATTGTATTACTCGTGTCATTGATTGCGATGGCATGCAAAGTTCTGTTTTAACTGTTCATTTAAAAATATAAAACAGAACCTAGACAGAATAATTGAATCATATTTACAAAAATAATGGTTAATAGCACATTTATTTTGCTGGTAAAAAGCCTAAACGTAAAGTTTAGGCTTTTTTTTTATAAAAACTTTTACAATAACTAGGTTGTGCATTTGTTATATTTGAAAACTTCTTTACACATAACATACATGCAAAAACAAATTTTAGTTTTACTTTTTATATTAGGCTGGTATTCTGGTTTTGCACAGAATAGCGAAGCCCAGGCAGAAAGTTATTACAAAAAAGGGGAGTTTAAAAAAGCACTCATTATTTATGAGAACCTTTTAAAAGAAAAGCCAACTAGCTATAACTACAGTACTAAATTAGTTGATATTCATCAACAATTAGAACAATATAAAGAGGCCGAAAAAGTAATTATTGACCAATTAGCAAAAAGAAGAGAGCCAGACATGGTGGTTACTTTAGGTTATAACTATCAATTAATTGACAGTTTAGAAACAGCAAATAAACTCTATGAAGAAGCCATAAGTTTTGCAGACGAAAAGCCATATTACATATACACAATTGCTAAACGGTTTGAAGATTATTCACTGTTAGACCAAGCCATTCGTTTATACGAAAAAGGTAAAATTCTAACACCAGAAAGAAACTACAATACGCAACTAGCGCGTATTTATGGCGATTTAGGAGATATTGAGAAAATGTTCGAGAATTATATAGAATTCATCGACTATAAACCCAATTACCTTAGTAATATTAAACGTGCTATCGCTGATTTCATATCTGAGAATAAGGACAATGAAAATAATATTTACCTCAGACGATTATTACTAAAAAAAATACAACAAGAACCACAACCTTATTGGTACGAAATGTTGAGCTGGTTGTACGTACAAGAAAAAGCCTATAACAAATCCTTTATACAAGAAAAGGCACTTTACAAACGTAACCCAGAAAGTTTAGAACGCATTATTGACCTTGCTAATATGGCACGTAAAGACAATGATGACGACACAGCAAAATCTATTTTAAACTATGTTTTAGAATCAACACAAGATCAAACAACAGCATTAACTGCTCATCAATATATTTTAGAAATTGATTCTAAAAACGCAGATAAAAAAACATTAGAACAAATAGATGAAACGTACCAAAATCTATTTACTGAATTCGGAAAATCACAACTAACTATTCCGTTACAACTTGCTTACGGAAAATTCTTAGCCTTTGACAAAAAAGATACAGAAACAGCTACTGAATTTTTAAAAGAAAGTTTAAAACTTAACATTCGTTACTACAGAAAAGCCAAGATAAAACTACTATTGGCTGATATTTTAGTGCTTCAAGAAAAATTTAATGAAGCTTTGATTTTTTATTCTCAAATTCAAGCTGAAATGAAGAATAGTACGATTGCGCAAGAAGCAAGATTCAAAGTCGCAAAAACGAGTTATTACAAAGGTGATTTTGATTGGGCAGAATCGCAATTAAAAATCTTAAAATCATCAACATCGCAATTAATTGCTAATGATGCGTTAGACTTAAAACTATTAATTACCGACAACAAATTTGAAGATAGCTTACAAACATCATTAAAATTATATGCTAAAGCAGATTTGTATGCTTTTCAGAATAAAACAAATGATGCTATTTCTCTTTTAGATAAAATATTAGAAGAACACCAAGGCGAAAACATCATTGGCCAAACGCTATACAAACAAGCAAAACTCTACGAAAAAAAGAAAGATTACATTAAAGCTGAAACCAATTACCAAGAGATAATAAAAAATTATCGCGATGGTATTTTAACAGACGACGCTTATTACTATTTAGCCGAACTTTACAATTCATATTTAGAAAAACCAGAAGAGGCTAAAGAACTTTACGAAAAAATAATCTTTGAACATCAAGACAGTATTTACTTCATTGAAGCAAGGCGCAAATTTAGGATGTTGCGAGGCGATAGTATAAATTAATATTTAAATCTTCGATAGACAATACTCAGTTAGCAGTAAAATCGTTTAGTTTCTAATTTATTTATTTTGCGACTTAGCCAAAACTTATTATCCGTTAACTTCTAAATCCATATTTTTGCATCAAATTTATATTACCCAAAAATGATTATATACAACGTTACCCTAAATATAGATAAGAGCATACACAACGAATGGTTAGAGTGGATAAAAGAACATATTCCGCAAGTGTTAGCAACAGGTAAATTTAAAGAAGCTAAGCTTACAAAAGTACTAGTAGAAGATACCGAAACCGAAACCTATTCCGTGCAGTACAGAGCGCACTCTAGAGAAGCATTAGAATCTTATTATGCAGAACATGCAGAAGGCTTAAAACAAGATGGCTTAAAACGCTTTGGAGAGAAAGTATTATCATTTAGAACAGAATTAGAAGTTGTAGATGAGTATGTAGTAAACTACAAATAGATTTAATAAAGCAAACAACTCTGCTAATCTCTATGCAGCTCTGTGTATCTTTGTGTACCTAATAATTTAAAACATCTGTGTATTCGTGGCAAATCAACACCAAGTAAAAGCAAAAAAACACCTAGGACAACATTTCTTAGAAGACGAATCAATAGCTCAAGATATTGCAGACAGCTTATCTCTAAAAGGTTATAATGATGTTTTAGAAATTGGGCCAGGAATGGGCGTGTTAACCAAATACCTTCTAAAAAAAGACATTACAACACACGTTATAGAAATAGATAGAGAATCTGTAGAGTACTTAAAGAATAATTACTTAAATCTTGCAGATAGAATTATAGAAAAAGATTTTTTAAAATACGATTTAAATCTCGTTTTTAAAGACAAGCCGTATGCTATAATAGGTAATTTTCCGTACAACATATCATCACAAATTCTATTTAAAACTTTAGAATTGAGACATCAAATTCCAGAATTTTCTGGGATGTTTCAAAAAGAAGTTGCGATGCGCATCTGCTCTAAAGAAGGTTCAAAAGTTTACGGCATATTATCGGTTTTAACTCAAGCTTTTTATGATGCTGAATATTTATTTACTGTTCCTCCAACTGTTTTTAATCCACCTCCAAAAGTAGACTCTGGTGTATTATTACTAAAAAGAAAAGCGAATTTCACTTTACCGTGTGATGAAAAATTATTCTTTAGAGTCGTAAAAACAGGCTTTCAACAGCGAAGAAAAACATTACGTAACAGTTTAAAAACATTTAATCTGTCTGATAATTTAAAAGCAAATACTATATTTGGGCAGCGACCAGAACAATTAAGCGTTTCACAATTTATTGAACTGACTTCGCTAATAGAAAACGATATAAATTAAACTCTAAACTTAAGAGTGGAAGAGACCCAAGAAAATATACAATTTCAGCTCACCGATGAGCTTATTGAAAAGGTAGAAATTATTATTGAAGACGAAAACGATAATAATTTAAAAGCCCTATTAAATGAGTATCACCATGCAGATATTGCTGAAATCCTTGATGAATTAGATTTAGAAGATGCCGTTTATATTATTAAACTTCTTGATTCTGAAACGACCTCAGTTATCCTTATGGAACTCGATGAGGACTTTAGAGAAAAAATTCTTAAAAATCTTTCTACTAAAGAAATTGCCGAAGAAGTTGAAGAACTAGATACGGATGATGCTACAGATATGATTGCTGAGCTTCCGGAAGAAAGGCAAGCTGAAGTTATATCGTATATAGAAGATCATGAACACAGAGATGAAATTCAAGAACTTTTAGCCTATGATGAGGATACAGCAGGTGGACTCATGGCAAAAGAGTTAGTGAAAGTTTATGAAACTTGGACTGTTGCTGGTTGTCTTCGTAGAATTAGAGGACAAGCTAAAGATGTTACAAGAGTACATTCTGTGTATGTTGTAGATAAACAAGATAAACTCATTGGTAGATTATCTTTAAAGGATTTAATCATATCTAAAAGCGATATAAAAATTGCAGACATTGCTAAAGATAATGTAGATTGGGTTAATGTCCATGATGATGTAGAAGCCGTAGCAAAAGTGATGGCAAAATATGATTTAGAAGCCATTCCTGTGGTAGATGATAATCAAATTTTATTGGGTAGAATTACTATCGATGATATTGTAGATGTCTTAAAAGAAGAAGCTGATAAAGATTATCAATTAGCAGCAGGTATTACACAAGATGTAGAGGCGGATGATAGCGTATGGGAACTAACAAAAGCACGTCTGCCCTGGTTAGTTTTAGGACTTTTTGGTGGACTAGGAAGTGTATTTATAATGAAAGGCTTTGAGGAGGTTATGGAGACCGTACCTTCTCTATTTTTTTACACGCCATTAATAGCAGCAATGGCTGGTAACGTTGGTGTACAATCTAGTGCAATTATTGTACAAGGTATTGCCAACGACAATGTAAAAGGAAGCATAGGGAGTAGACTTTTAAAAGAAATCGGTTTAAGCCTTATTAATGGTTTTGCATTAGCACTATTAGTAATTCTATTTGGTTTTTTAATTAATCAAAATCCTACAGAAAGTTTGGCAATTGCAGTTTCTATGATGTCTGTAATTGTTGTTGCTGCATTAGTTGGTACTTTTGTACCAATAATCTTAGACAAAAGAGGTATAGATCCAGCTATTGCTACAGGTCCTTTTATTACAACAAGTAATGACATTTTGGGCATTTATTTGTTCTTTGTCTTATCTGGATTAATAATTGGTTTTTAAAATCAAAAAGAGTACATCAATTGAGAAGTCTTCCTTAATTTTAAGGATTTAATTTAAGGTAAATTGATTTATGAAAATACTACACCTAGATGCTAATCACCCATTACTCTTAAATCAGCTTAACGATTTAGGATTCATAAATCATATAGATTACACGTCTTCTAAAGCCGAAATTGAATCCAAAATTGCAGATTACGACGGCTTTATTATTCGTAGTCGTTTCTCAATTGACAAACCCTTTTTAGATGCTGCCAAGAACCTAAAATTTATTGGTAGAGTTGGCGCAGGATTAGAAAATATTGATTGCGATTATGCAACAAAAAAAGGTATTTACCTCATATCTGCACCAGAAGGGAACCGAAATGCGGTTGGCGAACATACCTTAGGAATGTTACTTTCACTTTTTAATAAACTTAACAAAGCAGATAAAGAAGTAAGAAACGGCAAGTGGTTGCGCGAAGAAAATAGAGGGTTAGAGTTAGATGGAAAAACGGTTGGACTCATTGGCTATGGTAATATGGGAAAAGCATTTGCTAAAAAACTTAGAGGTTTCGATGTAGAAGTACTGTGTCATGATTTAAAAACAAATGTTGGAGACGCTAATGCAAAGCAAGTTTCTTTGACTGAGTTACAAGAAAAATCAGATGTCTTAAGTCTTCATATTCCACAAACGGATTTAACCTTAAACATGGTTGATTCAAAATTTATAAACGGATTTAAAAAACCTTTTTGGTTGATTAATACAGCTCGAGGAAAAAGCGTGGTTACTGAAGATTTAGTTTCAGCCTTAAAATCTGGTAAAATTTTAGGTGCAGGATTGGATGTATTAGAATATGAAAAATCTTCTTTTGAAAACTTATTTTCAGACGATAATATGCCTGATGCGTTTCAATATTTAATCGCATCAGAAAATGCATTACTTACACCACATGTTGCAGGTTGGACAGTTGAAAGCAATATTAAACTAGCACAAACCATTGTAGATAAGATTCAAGCTAAATTTTGTTAACTTGTAACTCTACAAAACATATTTAAATGACATCAGCAGCTACTAATCCAGAAGAATACATCGCTCAACTTCCAGAAGATCGTATAGCACCAATTACTAAACTAAATGATCTTATTAAAAAACATATGCCAAAAGGCTTAGAAGCAGGAATGGCCTACGGAATGTTAGCTTATTATGTTCCAAAATCTATTTATCCAGATGGTTATCACTGTAAACCATTTCCACCTTTACCATTTATAAATCTAGCTTCACAAAAAAACTTTATTGCACTTTATCATTCTGGTATGTATGCAAAAAAAGAATTGTACGATTGGTTTGTAGCAGAATACCCAAAGCATTCTAAATATAAATTAGATATGGGAAAAAGCTGTATTCGATTTAAAAAAGCAGATGATATTCCTTACGATTTAATTGAACAACTCTTAGGTAAAATGTCTGTAGAGGAATGGATTACGATTTACGAAAAGGCAATTAAAAAATAATTTTATTATGAAAAAAAGAGTTACAGGAATTGGTGGATTATTCTTTAAATCTAAAGATCCAAAAGCAGCAAAAGATTGGTACAACAAACATTTAGGTTTTAATACAGACGACTATGGGTGTACCTTTTGGTGGAAAGATAAAGAAGGTAAAGATTGCTCTACACAATGGAGTCCGTTTGCGGAAGACACAAAATACATTGAACCGTCTAAAAAAGACTTTATGTTTAACTATAGGGTTGAAAACTTAAAAGAACTTTTAGAAACTTTAAAAGAAGAAGGAGTTACTGTTGTTGGTAAAATGGAAGAGTACGATTACGGTAAATTCGGTTGGATTTTAGATAACGACGGTAACAAAATTGAGCTCTGGGAACCTATTGACAAAGCCTTTTTATAAATTTATTAAATATTAATAATTGAATTATATAGAGATTCTTCAATCATACAATTTAACTGCATTACAATGGATTGCCATTAGTTTTGCAGTTTTTTTATTAGGTTTATCTAAATCTGGTATTAAAGGAATAGGTATCATTCTCGTTGTTATCCTTGCTTTTGTATTCGGTGAAAAAGCATCTACCGGTATTCTACTTCCTATGTTGATTTTTGCAGATATTTTGGCCGTTATTTACTACAATAGACATGCTGATTGGGGAATTATAAAGAAACTAATTCCTTGGATGATTGTAGGTGTTTTAGTTGGAGTTTGGATTGGCAATGATATTTCAGAATACGTATTTAAAAAGCTGATGGCTGTAATAATTTTAGCATCAGTAATTATCATGTTTTTTCTAGAAAGAATAAAATCTAACAAACCACGAAGTAATAGACTCTTCTCTTCTAGTATGGGATTTTTAGCTGGTTTTACTACTATGATAGGAAATTTAGCTGGTCCTGTTTCAAACATTTACTTTTTAACCATGCGTTTTCCGAAAAACGAATTTATAGGAACAGCAGCTTGGTTATTTTTTATTATAAATGTTTTTAAATTACCATTTCATATTTTCGTTTGGAACACCGTTTCTGTAGAATCTCTAGTTCTAAATTCTATCTTAATTCCTGCTGTATGTATTGGATTCTTTTTAGGTGTAAAAATTGTTAAACTAATTTCTAATGTCAACTACAGACGCTTTATTTTAATTGTGACTGCTATTGGTGGCATTATTATGCTGTTTAGCTAACACAATTTTCCTCATCATTTTTTTGCTTTTTAAACACCTAATTATCAAACCATAATCCAACATATTTTGCAATCTTAATTTTATTAACTTTACCGCCTAAACTAAATTTTAATAAAATGTCAGCAGAAAATAAAGATTTCAGTAAAGAAGCATTAGATAATGCTAAAGAAGGTACGGAAAACGTAACGGATAGCATGAGTGCTAAAGCTGGTGAATTAGCCAATGACGCTAAAGAAGCATTAGGTAGTGCAAAAGAAAAAGCTTCTGAACTTGCTGAAGAAGCAGGTGAAAAAATTAGTGAATTCTCTGATGCAGCTAAAGATAAAGCAACGCATCTAGCAGAAGACGCAAAAGAAACCTATAACGAAGCAAAAGATAAAGCTAAAGAATTCGCTGATGACGCTAGTGAAAAGATAAGTGAGCTCACAGACACTGCTAAAGCAAAGGCATCTGAATTTGCGGATGATGCTAAAGAAACTTATACAGAAGCTAAGGAAAAAGCGTCTGAATTTGCTGATGCTGCTGAGGATAAACTTGAAGATTTAGCAGAAGATGCTAAAGAAACTTACACGGAAGCAAAGAAAAAGACAAAAGGCTTCTTTCAAAAGTTATTTGGAAAAAATTAATGACGAATAAAAAATTGTTAACTTTATAATCTAACTATTAAACCAAAATAAGAATGTCAGACGATAACAAAAATTTAAGCGACGACCTAGATGATATGATAGGTGACGCTAAAGAAGGTGCAAAAAAAGCAGGAGATAAAATTAGCCAAAAGGCCAGTGAACTATCGGAAGATGCAAAAGAATTTGCAGATGACGCTAAACAAGCAGCAAGCGACTTTGCAGATGATGCTAAGGAAGTTTTAAGTGATGGTAAGAATGTTGGTATTATAGCTCACATTACATTAATTGGGTGGGTAATAGCATTAGTAATGAATAGTAGTAATAAAACTGAATTAGGCTCTTTTTATATAAGACAGATGCTAGGTATAAGTCTTATAGGTATAGTATGTTCTTTTATTCCTATAGTGAATTTTGTGGCTTGGATACCTGTTTTAATAGCTTGGATAATGAGTCTAATAAGTTCACTAAGTGGTGAAATGAAGCCAAGTTGGTTACTAGGGAATCAATTTCAAGAATGGTTTAAAAGCCTTTAATAATTATAAAATTTTCATAAACCCAGAATTAACTTTCTGGGTTTTTTGTTTTCTATATTTTGCTAATACCATAATCTAATGGCAACGTATCTCCAACGCGCTGACTTCCCATGGCACCTCCAAAATACAATCCAATAATTGGCGTATAATTACCATAACTATCAATATAAAATTCGTCTATTTCTAGTTGCAATTCCGACTGAAAATCTTTGTTGTACAAAATAGAAATCTTCTCTTTTAACGTTACTTTTTTAAAATCTGAATCAACTAATGACTCAACACTAAAATAAGACCATTCATCAACTCCAAAACCGTCATAAAAAATCAAATAACCTTCATTTCTTAAGTTTTCATTATATAATGATCGCATAAAATGTTGAACGGAACCGTTATATACTTGATCTCTATTCTTTAGGGTTTTAGGTTTACTAGAGTCATTTAAATCTTTATAAAAAGACGTTCCAAAATAGGTCACAGACTTTACAGTAAATTTTAAGGTGTTTAAATTTGCGTAGCGAAAGTTAATTTCAAAATCTATTAAATCATAAGCAATTTCATATTGCAAAGCTTTATTTTCAATTTTTAGAGCAACGTTAGAACTCGCATATAGCGCTTTATTTTGCTTGTCATACTTTAATACTAAATCGTCTTCATTTAATATTTTACAAGATTTACCAAACTTAGAATTTCCTAAAAACTCTTTTCTAAATAGTCTTAATTTTTGTCTTCGTGTTAAACCATCATCATATTCTATGTGCACCTCATCTAAAGCATTATCTGCTTCAACCAGTTCTACTTTTATATTGTTTTTAGTTCTAAAATCAGATACAAATATTTTTTCAAAACCTAAATAAGAAATAACTAAAGTAGATTGAACAGCATCAGTATAATCAATAGAAAACTCGCCTTGACTATCTGTCGTCGTTCCTATTGTGGTATTATCAAAGTAAACGGCAACGGTTTCTATAGGTTGTTGTGTGGCTTTATCTACAACAATTCCAGTAAGCGTTTGAGAAAAACAAAACAAGGGTAAAATAGAGAATAATAGACTAACCTTATTTATCATGTTGCTCATGGTTATCCACAAACTTACGCTCTAACTCTGCCTGAAATTCTTCCATAACAGGTCTTACTGTACTTTCTGGTAAGTCAGCTATTTTAATATACATTAAACCATCCACAGCATTATTAAATAAAGGATCTACATTAAAAGCTACAAGTCTAGCGTTTTGCTTAATGTATTTTTTTAGCAAAACAGGAAGTCGCAATGCTCCTGGTTCTACTTCATCAATAATTTTATCGAATTTATTTAAATCGGCTTCAGTTGCATCAAAAACAAAATCCTTATCTGCATCTTGTAATTTTACTTTAAATTCTTTTTTAGGATGAACGTATTGAGCAACGTATGGATCATAATAATGAGATTTCATAAACTCAATCATCAAACTCTTAGAAAAGTTAGAAAACTGATTACTAATACTTACACCACCAATTAAATATTTATGCTCCGGAAAACGCAATGTTGTATGTACAATTCCTTTCCAAAGTAAAAATAATGGCATTGGTTTTTGCTGATATTCTTTTATGATAAACGCACGACCCATTTCTATAGATTGGCTCATCATTTTATACAATTCTGGTTCAAAACGAAACAAATCTTGCAAATAAAATCCGTCTATACCATAACGTTCAAAAATTTGCGAACCTAAACCCATTCTATAAGCGCCTGCCATTACATTTTTATCATTATCCCATAAAAACATATGATGATAATAAGTGTCAAAAGAGTCTAAATCAATCGCTTCATTTGTACCCTCACCAACTTCTCTAAACGTAATTTCTCTAAGCCTTCCTATTTCTCTTAATATATTAGGAATCTCTTTTGCAGATGCTAAAAACACCTCGTAATTTTTACTCTCTAAAAGTCTACAGTCTGCTTCTCTCAATTTATCAACCTCAGCAATCATCACTTCTGGCGCAATTGGTGTTACAATACGCTTAGGTGGTTTTGGTACTTTTAGCTGTGACTGAATATTGTCTAAAATCTTTGGTTTATCCTCAAAGGTTTTAGATAACATATATGTTTTTCGTCTAATAAAATCTGTAAACTCTGAAAGGCCTGGATGTGCCTTTTGGTCTTTTACAGAAATAGGTTTACCAACTCTTACTTTTATAACACGACGTTTCTGTGTTAAGACTTCAGATGGCAATTTTGCCGTTCTTAAAGTGTCACTAATCTTTGAAAGTCTGTAAAATAAACGGCTATTTTTAGCATGAAAATATATAGGTACAACTGGTACTTCTGCTTTCTGTATTAATTTCATGGCAGCAACTTCCCACTCTTTATCTACTACTAATTTACCATCGCGATATGTTGACACTTCTCCTGCAGGAAAAACACCTAACGGATGACCTTCTCGTAAATGTAAAATGGCATTTTTAAAACCTGCAATACTACTGGCAGCATCTTTTCTCCCTTCAAAAGGATTAACAGGCATAATGTAAGGCTTCAATGGCTCAATACGATGCAATAAAAAGTTCGCAATGATTTTAAAATCACTACGTTGTTCTATCATTAATTTTAAAAGCAAAATACCATCAATACCACCAAGTGGATGGTTAGATACCGTAATGTAAGGCCCTTCCTTTGGTAGACGTTTCATGTCTTCTTCAGGAATTTCAAATTTAATCTGAAATTCTTCTAAAATAGCATCAAGAAAATAAACATCACTTAGATGTTTATTGCGCTTATAGAATTTATTTATAGTAGATATCTTAAGTACTTTCATTAATACCCAACCAAAAAAAGTACCCAAGAAACCATACTTATCAGCATGTATTGCTTTAGCGACTTCTTTTGCGGTTACTAAACCTGTATCGGACGATTTACCCATAAAACAAATGTAGTAAAGTTTATTTAGTTACTATTTGTACTGTACCTTGTGTTAATTGCTTCAATAATACCGTTTTATCTTTTTCTAGATCCTGTATGGCAGCGTCATTATAATGTCTAATAGTATATAGACTGACATTCTCGTTGCATGTTACATTAAATTTAGCCTTTAAATGCTGTAACAGTTTTTCTAAATTATCAAATAAATTATCAATACAAACAGAAAAACTTATTGCTGAATTCTGAATCACATCAACCTTCATTTTATATAAGTGTAACAAACTAAATATATCACTAATATTTTCTTCCATAATGTATGAAAAATCTAAAGATGACAATGATATTAGGGTTTGATTTTTCTTTACAATAAAACAAGGCACTTCTGGCACTAGTGCTTCTCCTTTACTTACACGCGTACCTTCTGCCTCTGGATTTAAAAACGATTTTACATACAACGGAATTTCTTTTTGTTGCAACGGTTGTAATGTTTTTGGATGAATTACCGATGCTCCGTAAAATGCCAACTCAATAGCCTCTCTGTATGAAATTTGATGTAATAATTGTGTATTTTCAAAATAACGCGGATCGGCATTTAAAACACCAGGAACATCTTTCCAAATCGTTACACTGTTAGCATTTAGGCAATATGCAAAAATTGCAGCTGTGTAATCACTCCCTTCTCTGCCTAAAGTAGTGGTAAAATTATTAGCATCGCTTCCCAAAAAACCTTGAGTAATATTTAAAATACTTGAATTTAAGTTAGATGAAATATTAGCTTGCGTTGCTTCCCAATTTACATTAGAGCGTCTGTAATAATTATCTGTTTTTATAAATTCTCTAACATCAACCCAATTGTTTTTTAAGCCAATTTCGTTAAGGTAATGACTAATAATAGTAGTTGAAATTAATTCACCGTAACCAATAACTTGATCATAAACATAATTGTAATCTGATGATTTATTGCTTTTAAAAAAAGTGTTTAATTCATCAAAAAGCGCTTTTACAACTGTAAATACTTGGTGACGATTATTATCAAACAAATCTACTAAAATATCATTATGGCATTTAATTACTTCGTGAATTGCGCTTTGTAATTCGTCTTTATTTTCAAAATAATTTTTAATGACCAATTCCATTTTATTGGTTGTTTTTCCCATTGCTGAGACAACAACCAATGTATTATCATAACCTGTAGTTTGTAATACTTTTGCCAAGTTTTTTACGCCATCTGCATCTTTAACTGATGCGCCTCCAAATTTATAAACTCGCATTATATTTGGTTTAAATAATTAGTGATTCCGTTTTCATCTAATTGCACAACATTCCAATCTCGCATAACATTTGCGCCTTTGCTTTCATAAAATTTTATGGCTGGCTCGTTCCAATCTAAAACTTCCCAACAAACACGTTTAACACCTAATTGTTTTGCATGCTTTACAACAGCATCTAAAAGTAACGTACCTAAACCCTTACCTCTACATGTTTCGCTTACAATGAAATCTTCTAAATGTAAAACTTCTCCTTTCCATGTAGAATATCTAGGATAGACTAAAGCAATTCCTTGTATTATAGCATCTATTTCTAATACAAAACAAGTGAATTTTGGATAGACTCCAAAACCATCATTTTCTAAATCAGAAATACTTATTTCTACTGCATCTGCTTCTTTTTCAAAAATCGCCAATTCTTTAATGAGTTCTAGCACTCTTGGCATGTCTTGTATATTGGCTAATCTTGGTTGGTTCATAGGTGACATAAAAGGAAATCTCAAATATAATCTAAACTCACTTTACAAAACAACTAATTTCATCTACGAAAACGTTATAGTTTGTTAAAAAATGCGATATTTGTACGCTACTAATCAATAAATTACTTCATGTCTAAAAGAAATCAAACCTTAGGTGAATTTATAATTGAAAACCAATCATCCTTTAAATATACCTCAGGAGAACTTTCCAGGTTAATTAACTCTATTCGTTTAGCTGCTAAAGTGGTAAATCACGAAGTTAATAAAGCTGGCCTCGTAGATATCATTGGTGCTGCTGGTGATACTAATATTCAAGGTGAAGATCAGCAAAAGCTGGATGTATATGCTAATGATAAGTTTATACAAACCATGACAAAACGAAATATTGTTTGTGGTATTGCTAGTGAAGAGGAAGACGATTTTATTGCTATTAATAGCCAAGATGAGAATCACCAAAACAAATATGTGGTTTTAATTGATCCTTTAGATGGATCATCTAACATTGATGTTAATGTATCAGTAGGTACTATTTTTTCTATCTACAGGCGTGTAACTCCTGTTGGAACACCCGTAACTATTGACGATTTCCTACAAAAAGGAAGTCAACAAGTAGCTGCTGGTTATGTTGTTTATGGTACATCTACTATGCTTGTATATACTACAGGACATGGTGTTAATGGATTTACTTTAAATCCTGCAATTGGGTCATTTTATTTATCGCACCCAGATATGGAATTCCCGGAAAATGGTAACATTTATTCTGTTAACGAAGGAAACTATACACACTTTCCTTTGGGCATTAAAAAATATATTAAATACTGCCAAGAGGAAGAAGGAGACAGACCATACACGTCTCGTTACATTGGTTCTTTAGTTTCTGATTTTCATAGAAACATGATAAAAGGTGGTATTTACATGTATCCTAAAAGTTCTAAAGCAACTAACGGAAAATTACGTTTGTTATATGAATGTAACCCTATGGCATTTTTAGCAGAACAAGCTAATGGTAAAGCAAGTGATGGCTATACGAGAATAATGGATATTAAACCTACAGAATTACACGAGCGAGTACCATTTATTTGTGGTAGTAAGAATATGGTTGAAAAAGCAGAGGAATTTATGCGCGACAATGTTGAATAAAAAAAATACTATTAAATAAAAAAAGCAACCTAAAATTTAGGTTGCTTTTTTTATTTATGTAGGTTTAAAAAACTACTTATTCATACCTTTCATCTCTTCAATAAAAGTATCAGAATCAACTTTATCATATGCCAATGCTAAAGCCTTATCAGCAATGTACTTTACGTTTTGAGCATGAAAACCTAAACCAACACAAAGCTTTTCTAATAACCAATGCTGATTAGGACCTTCAATATCATCTGCCCAAACCATACGAGACAAATCATATAAACGCTCTAAACGATCATCGTAAGAATGTGGTGCGTTAATAGGATGCGAGCTATAGTTCTCTAAAATATCTTTGTAATCGTGCTCCGAAATATCTAATCGTGTTGCTAAACGGTCTAAAAAAGCTCTCTCTTTATCTGTAATTACACCATCACTCATCGCAACTCTAACAATGGCTGCAAAATGGTCTTCATTACGTTTTTTAAATCCGCTATCGAATAAATCTGAAAATGACATATATCTATTTATTTAAAAATCTAATTATTAATTCTGAACAAATATAATTCTATTCAAAGAATTATCATTAACTCATTTAAACTTTTTGAATTATAACAAATTGAAAAAGTTTGAAATAGTACATAAATGAACGCATCAAAAATTTTATATTTGTAACTCCAAAATAAGAAACTTGAGTAAAGTATCTATTGCCCAAACATTCGTACAGACTTTGCAACTGCAAAATCTGCAAACTGCTATTGCCCAAACTGAAATAAAAACACATTTAAAAGGCCTTGTTGGCTCTTCATTTTCTATTACAGTTGCAGAAACTTTTAAAAAAGCAGACAAACCCTTTTTACTGGTTTTTGATGACAAAGAAGAAGCTGCTTTTTACCTTAACGATTTAGAACAACTCATCAATGATAAGGATGTTTTGTTTTATCCTGGCAGTTATCGCAGACCATACCAAATTGAAGGAACTAACAATGCCAACGTGCTTTTACGTGCTGAAGTTTTAAACCGAATTAATTCGCGTAAAAAACCATGTATCATTGTCACCTATCCTGATGCGCTTTTTGAAAAAGTAGTCACAAAAAAAGAACTTGAAAAGAACACCTTAAAAATTTCTGTTGGCAACGAATTAAGTATCGATTTTGTTAACGAAGTTTTATTTGAATACAAGTTTAAACGTGTAGATTTTGTTACAGAACCTGGTGATTTCTCTGTACGAGGTGGTATTGTAGATGTGTTTTCATTTTCGCATGACGAACCTTATAGAATTGAGTTTTTTGGTGATGAAGTAGATAGTATTAGAACATTTGATGTCGAAACCCAACTATCTACAGAGCGTATTAAAAAGGTAAGCATTATACCAAATGTAGCTAACAAACTTATTGCAGAAGCACGCGAAAGTTTCTTAAAATATATTTCTAATAAAACAGTAGTTTTTACTAAAAATGCCTCATTAATATTTTCTAGAATCGATGATTTTTATGGAAAAGCTGAGGAAGCTTTCAATAATTTAAATAGCGAAATAAAACATGCTTTGCCTGAAGAATTATTCTGTAATTCAGAATTATTAAAACGTCAATTTTTAGAATATCATTTAATTGAGTTTGGTTCTGAAGCTATGTTTGCCAAACAACTTATTGCATTCTATATACAACCGCAACCAGCATTTAATAAACAATTTAATTTATTAATTGAAAATTTAAATAAAAACCATGCCAACGGAATAACCAATTACATTGCTTGTGTTAGCGAGCAACAAGCTAAACGTTTTCATGATATTTTTGATGATGCTGAGCAAAAAGTACATTATAAAACCATTGTACTTTCATTATATCAAGGTTTTATAGATACTGAACATAATATTGCAATTTATACGGATCATCAAATTTTTGATCGTTATCATAAATTCCATCTTAAAAATGGTTACGCCAAAAAGCAAGCAATTACTTTAAAAGAATTAACAAATCTTGAAATTGGTGATTACGTTACACACATTGATCATGGTATTGGAAAATTTGGAGGACTACAAAAAATTGATGTCGAAGGAAAAAAACAAGAAGCCATAAAATTGGTTTACGGAGAGCGCGATATTTTATACCTCAGCATTCACTCCTTACATAAAATAACCAAGTTTAACGGTAAAGATGGTAAACCACCAACAGTTTATAAATTAGGAAGTAAAGCTTGGAAAGTTTTAAAACAAAAAACCAAGTCTCGTGTTAAGGAAATTGCCTTCAACCTTATAAAACTCTATGCAAAACGAAAGCTGAAAAAAGGGTTCCAGTATGCTCCAGATAGCCACATGCAACTAGAGCTTGAAGCATCCTTTATTTATGAAGATACACCCGATCAAATCACGTCTACTGAAGATATCAAAGCAGATATGGAAAGTGAGCGACCAATGGATCGTCTTATTTGTGGTGATGTTGGTTTCGGTAAAACGGAAGTTGCCATTAGAGCTGCTTTTAAAGCGGTAGATAATGGAAAACAAGTTGCCGTTTTAGTACCGACAACAATTTTAGCTTATCAACATTCTCGAACATTCAAAGAACGTTTAAAGGATTTTCCGGTTACTGTAGATTATGTTAACCGATTTAGAACGGCCAAAGAAAAACGTGAGACTTTAGAGGGTTTAGAAAAAGGAAGTGTAGATATTATTATTGGCACACATCAACTCGCTAATAAAAACGTAAAGTTTAAAGATTTAGGTTTACTTATTGTTGATGAAGAACAGAAATTTGGTGTTGCTGTAAAGGAGAAATTAAAAACTATAAAGGAAAACGTCGATGTATTAACGCTTACAGCGACTCCAATCCCTAGAACGCTTCAGTTTAGTTTAATGGCTGCACGAGATTTATCCGTGATTAATACGGCACCTCCAAACAGATATCCTATTGAGAGTAATGTCATTCGGTTTGGAGAAGAAACCATTAGAGATGCTGTGAGTTATGAAATACAACGTGGAGGACAAGTATTTTTCATCCATAATAGAATTGAAAATATTAAAGAAGTTGCTGGTATGCTTCAACGTTTAGTACCAGATGCTAAAATTGGTATTGGTCATGGACAAATGGATGGCAAAAAACTAGAACATTTAATGCTTGCTTTTATGAATGGTGAGTTTGATGTTTTAGTCAGTACAACTATTATAGAAAGCGGTCTAGATGTACCAAACGCAAATACTATTTTCATTAATAATGCTAATAATTTTGGCCTAAGTGACTTACACCAAATGCGAGGACGTGTTGGTCGTAGCAACAAAAAAGCTTTTTGTTATTTCATTACACCAGAGTATTCTGCAATGACTGCAGATGCTAGAAAACGAATTGCTGCTTTAGAGCAATTTACAGAGTTAGGTAGCGGATTTAATATTGCCATGAAGGATTTAGAGATTCGTGGCGCAGGTGATTTATTAGGAGGAGAACAAAGTGGATTTATTAGTGATATTGGTTTTGACACCTATCAGAAAATATTAAACGAGGCGATAGAAGAATTAAAAGAAACGGAGTTTTCAGATTTATATAAAGATGATGGGAAACCGAAAAAATACGTTAAGGAGATTACTATTGATACAGATTTCGAATTATTATTCCCAGATGATTACATTAATAGTATTACAGAACGTTTAAACCTATATACCAAACTAAACGGCATAAAAACCGAAGAAGAACTCGCTAAATTTGAAACTGAAATTATTGACCGTTTTGGTGAATTACCAACTCAAGTTTCAGATTTATTAGATAGTGTAAGATTGAAATGGATTGCTACTAAAATGGGAATTGAAAAACTGATCATGAAGCAAGGTAAAATGATTGGCTATTTTGTACAAGACCAACAAAGTGGTTTTTATCAAAGTGAGTCATTTACTAAGGTTTTACAATTTGTGCAGAAGAATGTAGGTAAATGTAAAATGAAAGAAAAACAAACCAGAAAAGGTTTGCGATTATTACTTACATTCGAGAAAATAAAATCTACCAAGCAGGCATTAGCCGCTCTATCTGATATGCAATGAGTGAAAAAAGCCATGTAAACAATCTCTTATTATTAATTTTTGCAACCGTTTGCTTAAGTACTTCTGGTCCATTAGGCAAATTTATTGATATGCCAACGGTTGTAATCATTTGGTGGAGATCCATTTTAGCTATGGTTTTTCTATTTACACTTTGCGCCTTTAAAGGCATTAGTTTAAAAATTGGTAATAAAAGAGACCGCTTTACTTTTTTTATTGCTGCACTATTAATGGGAGCACATTGGATTACTTATTTCTATGCTTTAAAGTTATCTAATGTTGCTATAGGTATGATTTCGTTATTTACATTTCCTGTTATTATAGCATTGTTAGAGCCTTTTTTTTCAAAAACAAAATTAGACCCAATTCATATTGTTTTAGGTATTATTGTAATGGTCGGAATTTATTTCTTGGCTCCAGAATTTGATATAAAAAACAATTATTTACAAGGAATTCTTTGTGGTATTCTATCTGCCGTTTGCTATGCATTAAGAATATTAATATTAAAAGGGCAAGTCGCTAACTACAATAGCACTATGTTAATGTTCTATCAAGTTGCCATAGTAACTGTGTTATTAGCTCCTGTTTTATTTTTTATGGACAGTTCAAATATTAAAACACAATATCCTTACGTTTTACTATTAGCATTAGTAACCACATCTATTGGACACACATTATTTGTAAACAGTTTAAAATACTTTAAAGCAAGTACAGCTAGTATTATTGGGAGCACACAACCTGTATTCGGAATCATAATTGCATTCTTTTTCTTGAATGAAATACCAACTATACATACATTTGTTGGTGGCTCTTTAATATTAGCAACCGTTATCATAGAAAGTGTAAGGTCTAAAAAACAGTAATTACCCTAAAGTGGCTCAATTTTTGAAGCTAAATTGTAGACAAAACAGTATATAAAAATGAAGAAAATCTTAATCATCTTACTAGTATTACCATTTATTTCTTTTGCTCAAACCATCAAAGGAACATTTTCACCAGCCGAGGATTATTCTTATGCTTTTTTATATAAAGCATCGCCAGAAGGTGCTAATTATATTGACAGAGGACAATTAGATAGTAATGGACAGTTTGAAATAAAGCTAAAGGATTCTTTAGAAGCAGGTATCTATAAGATTGTTTATGCTATTCCACCAGAAGAAAATAATTTCGATTTTATCTTCGATGGTAAAGAATCGGTTGACTTTAATTTTAGTCAAGAAGAAGGTGTAGAATTCACAGAATCTGAAGAAAATAAACTGTGGGTGTCTTATCTTAAAAGTATTGAAATGGTTAACCATACCATAAGTAACTACTACAGTAAAAACAATGCAGATAAAGAAGGGTTTGATGCCATTTTTAAAACTTTAAAAGATACTCAATTAGCTTATGAAGATTTAGCAAAAGACAGATTGGCTATTAATTTCATTTCAGCCAACCGACCATATATACCAACGCAATACGAAGACATTTCGACCTACTCAAAAAACTTAAAACAACATTATTTAAGTCAGGTTGATTTCAGTAATTACTTACTACAGAGTTCTACGTTTTTAACGGATCGCGTAACCTCTTATGTCTTTAACATGGTACAAAATCCAAGCCAAGACACTTATAAATCTCACATCGATGATGTCGCAAATGCTATTTCTAATGACGATTTAATTATTAAAACTAGCTTATTAGAAATGCTATGGCATCAATTTGTTACTGCAGAGAATCATGAAATTGCCAATTATATTACAGATAATTATCTATTAGAACTAGCTAAAGCAACCAATAATAAAGTATTAGAAGAGATGGTGACATCATTTAAAAATACGTCTATAGGAACTGTAGCTCCAAATTTTGATATTACTTCTAACGGACAAAACACAAGTTTACATCAATTAGAAGGTGCAGATTATTACTTACTTGTTTTTTGGAGTAGTGCATGCGGACACTGTTTAGACGAATTGCCAAAAGTAAAAGAAATGGTTGCTAACAAACCCAACCTAAAAGTGGTTGCTTTTGGTTTAGAAAAAGAAGATAACAAGTGGGATAAAGAAATTAAAAATTATCCAGACTTTATACATCAAATCGGATTAAACAAATGGGAAAACCCAACGGTTATAACCTATGGCGTTTCTGCGACACCAATGTATTTTCTTCTAAGTGCTGATAAAATTATTATGGCTAAACCTTATGAATTTAAAGACTTAGAGGTTTTATTGAAAGATTTGTAGAATAATTTAATGAATATTAGCTCTGATTTAGACCGTACTTTAATTCCAAATGGAAAAGAGTATAATCGTAAGTCTCTTTGGGCTTGAAGAACTCAGAAAAAGTACTAAAGAGCTAATTAAAAATTTACAAAACCAAGGTCATACTATTCATATTTATACAACCTCATTTCGTTCAAAATTTAGAATAAGAACTACTCTAAAATACTATGGCATAATAGTTAACCGTATCATTAATCAAACCGAAACCATTCATGCTTCAAAATATCCTCCTGTATTTAATTTTGATATTCATAATGATGATTTAAAAGGTATTGGTATCGAAGGAGACAAACTTAACTTTAAAACTATTATCTGTTAATCCTAATGATAAACAATGGACTAAAACAATTCTAAACAGTCAAAAAGAACGTATCGATATTACAAAACAAAAAGAAAACGCTCAGTAAAACAAGTGTTTTATCTGAGCGTTTTGAAACTAAATAACCAACCAAAATTTAGTTTCGTGTGTTCTCCTTTATTATTTTTTAAATGTCACACGGAACACTCAAATTAATATTATATTTTATGATTCAAAATCATTTTTGAGTGTTTCTTGTATTTTCTCTAGTATTCTCTACTTTATCTGTTTTTTGTGTACGTTTTTTAAGTTCGTCTGCTTGTATATTAGATTTACCTTGCGTCGGTGCATCTCTGTAATATTGTATATAACCTACGCCTTTAAATTCATAAACCGTACCCGAGTTTGAGTGAAACAACTCTACTGTATTATCATCAATAACGGTAAGTTCAAAGAATTCATTGTCAAAGAAATCATAATCTAATGTTAATGTTTTTTCGTACATATTACCAGATATATTTCCAACATTATAGCTTCCTGTAAAATCCCAATAAATATTATCTGGATTGTATACATCTTCATCTTGAGAACTTCTAAAAGTATCATCATTTCCTCCAGATAAAAACTGAAGGTAATTCTCATTATCAAAATCATTTAAAGCGCCAAAATTACTAGTGTATGTTTTTTCCCATGCTTCATATTCCTGCAAGAAATAATGAATATTATCATAAAACACATAGTCGTAATCAAAATTAGAACGTTGGTAACCCTCTAAAAAATAAGACGTATCGTTAAAAGGATTATATAATTCTATGGTATTACCATCTATTTGATATACATCAAAACTATCATAACCATCAATAATATGATTAATATCTAAAACCATATCATAAGTATCATAACTTCCTATTTCTACACCATAACCATTTCCTTGGTTTCCTATACCAACTAAATTATTGTTGGCATACATAAGACCATTTTTAAATGAAATCGTAAACGCGATTTGTAAAAATGGAGTTTCACCATAACCTTGAGTTTCATTAATATCAACGTACCACAAATCATAAGAATTTAATAACTGATTTAACGAAATTGACGGCTCATCGATATAATGAGTTTGTTCTACATAACATGATGTAAATAATGTTGCAACAAATGCAAATCC
>TARA_R110002049_G_scaffold38978_4_pt1 | contig 27128 bp, 20 predicted proteins | sample TARA_R110002049 | Tara Oceans TARA_R110002049 (sample SAMEA4396941) | marine metagenome | biome: Polar Biome; feature: [SRF] surface water layer (ENVO:00010504); material: water (ENVO:00002006), including particulate matter (ENVO:01000060) such as... | depth 5 m
TTTATTCAGTGCAGCTTTAGTATATGGAACGTTTGGTTGCGCAGTGGTGCAAAGACACGTGTATATATGATACGCACGGCATTTTCGACGATGGCCTTGTCCCTAGGCCTGTAGGCTCTGGTTGGAAGTACTGCCGTTTCATAATGCTCAGCAAAATCTACAAAAGTTTCATTCACTTTTGGTTCGTAACGACTGCTTTTGGTAACTGCTGCCCTCAAGTTATCAGGTACTAAAGCCTGTGGTACACCGCCATAAAACCAAAGTGCATTTTCTATACAAGCTAAAAAATCTTCTTTCTTTTGGCTCTCACAGGCTTCAACATACGTGTATTGGCTACTGCCCAATACACAGACAAAGGCCTCTAAATCTTGTATCTCGCCTGTGTAACGATCTACTATGGAAAGCTTCTTGCCCGTAAAATCAATGAAAAGTTTATCGCCCGCTTTGTGTGTAAAATGCATCACTGGAGACACTTCTTTAACCCACTCCCGATACCAATACCTAAATTGGGAAAGTTTGTAGCCATCTGGATGTTTGGAAACGTACTCTTGCCAGAGCAGCTCTTTGGTTACGCCCGTTTTACGCAGTTCTTTATCAAAATAGGGAAAATATGTCTCTAGGATTAATAGTTGCTGGCTCTTACCTTTTTGGTCGGTTTTAAAAAGTCTGTTCAGCTCCTCGAGCGTCATGGCGGACACTTCGTAATCGGTAAGCCGATAGCGCTTAAAAAAGTCAATGTACTTAGTGATGGTATTACGCGACAGCCCTGTGATTAGGCTTATTTGGCGCTTACTGATTCCTTCACTGTAGAGTTTGAAAATCTGTTTTATTTTTCGCATATCTATTTGTTTGTTGGCCATAATATCTTTTTATAAAAGATATTTAAAGCTTTACAAATAGAATCGATTTTTAGTGGTTCACTTTCGTCCGCTGTAGGTGGTTCACTTTCACCCGCCGCACTATGCTCAATTTAATCCGCTGTGAGTGGTATACTATGCCCGTTTTTTGCAGATATGGAAACTAAATTAATAAGTCAATAATTAAAAGAATATTTTTGTGCTTGCTTAAATATTTATTTGTTTCTAATCTACTGAAACAGATTGTCTTGTAGTGTATTCTTCATTTCATAGATTTATAAATATAGAATGGTCAATTTATGTTATTAAATTTTTAAAAGTTCCTTTTTAAGATAATTAATATACTTTTCAATAGTTTCTTAATTGCGTTTAAAATAGGTCCATTTGCATAATCTTGTAGCTGTAGCAAAATTTACGTTAATCCTTAAATTTACTTTTCTATCGGCAATATTTTATACATTGCTTATGTTGAATTATTATAAACTTTCTAACCATTCAGAAAGCCGGTCAACCCATGTTTGCAGATGGCCTTGTCCAATTGCCAGAGCAAATCCATGTCCGCCTTTTGGATAAATATGCATTTCTGAATAAACCCCCTCCTTTTCCAAGGCTTCATAAAATAAAATGCTATTCATTACAGAAACACCTTTATCGTCGGTTGAATGAACAATAAAAGTTGGAGGGGTATTTTTATTTACATGTAACTCATTTGAATAAAAATCTATTAATTCCCTATTGGGGCTATCACCTAACAAATTATTTCTTGAGCCCTCATGAGTGTATGGAGACCTCATCGTAATTACCGGATATATCAAAACCATAAAATCAGGCCGTGCACTCAATGAGTCAATCCTGCTTGGTAAAGAATTTTCACCATCATTGAAATGTGTTCCTAATGTGGAGGCAAGATGACCACCAGCAGAGAATCCCATAATTCCGATTTGATTCTTGGATACATTCCATTTTTCAGCATTATGCCTAATTAGCCTTATTGCTCTTTGAGCATCTTGTAAAGGCGCTTTATTTCCAAAAATTATAGACTTAGATTTTGGCAACCTGTATTTTAAAACAAATGCTGCGATTCCCTTAGAATTTAACCATTTTGCTATATCAGTTCCTTCCCAATCATATGCTAGACCTCCATATCCTCCTCCTGGACATATTACCATTGCCTTTCCTATTGAATTTTTTTTTGCTGGGAGATAAATATCGAGAGTTGGTTTTTGTACATTTTTAATCCGTAATATATCTCCATTTTCTTGAGTTTCAACTTCATTAGTTTCTTGATGATTAGGGATTTTTCCTGACCAAAGAGGCATGGTACTTTCTTGACTAAAACATATGTTAATAGTAATTAACAAACAAAGATTAGGGAAAAAGGTCTTTTTCATGATATTATTTTTAGATTCAGATTTAAATTTTAAAATCAACAAGATGTTTGTAATTACCCTTTATAACTATCTCCTGTGAATAAATTTCATTTCCAAGAGGTTTTTAAAATTATTAAAGGAAGATATAGCAGGAACTTATAACTCAAATAATACCAAGAGCAGTAACACAGCTTTAAATTTAGTTCTTGACAAGGAATAAAAAAATCATTGCCTACTTCCATGTATAAAGAAAATACGTTTTAAGGGATTGTCAATTTTGGTTTTAGCGACATCTTCTTTGAATATTTGGTAGGGTTATCTGTCAGTACCCTTATACTACGCCAAGCAATTTTTGATCCTGGACTTTCACCTTTATGTAGAGAATGTACTTGTAAGCCGATAAAACCAGTTTTCGTTTTTTTATCAATCAAATGAGCAGCAGGAACACCATTTATCCAAGTTTTAATGGTGTCTCCTATTGCTTCAATGCGATAATGATTCCATTTAAGTCTTTCAAAGGCTTTTTGAGCGTTTGGATTTTCATCCAACTTATAAAGCCAACCTCTACGCGATTCATCATATATTCCTCCACTCATAGCACGTTGAGTGGGATCAATTTCAACTTGGTATCCGTGTACTCTGCCATCTTTAAAATTTGGAAAACTATTGCTACGTATCTGTATCCCTGAATTAAGAACAGAATCGACCTTAAATTCTAACTCAAGTATAAAGTCATCATAAAAACTATTGGTTGTCAAAAAAGAATTTGGACTATTTTCTACGGAGACACCTACTATACAACCTTCATCCACCCTATAAATAGCCTGGCCTCCTTTTTGATTCCAACCAATTAAAGTTTTTCCATCAAATAACTCCTTCCAAGGCACCTTATCCTCTTTAATTTTAACACAAGAACAAAATAGCAATGTCATTACTAAAAGCTTTATAACTGTGCTTTTTCGATTTTTCATAAATTTATATAGTTTTATTATAATTGAATCGCTAATATGTATTGTTGACTTTAACCAATTGACCATGCCTTACCACCTGTAAATTCCTTTACATTACCGCAAGGAATATATTCACCAGGAATAGGTAAATAGGCTAATATTTTCTCTCCGACATGTTCTGATGACTTATATGCAAATATGGCCATAGAACGTATCTGTTGAGCAAAATTAAAGCAAGCTATATCTTCATCGAGTCCTGTTCTATCAATTTCTATCAAATATTCATTAGTAGCCTGCTCAATTTTTTTTTGTTCTTGATTAGTTTGTATTGCAAGATATTTATCCAGTAGAGGCACAAAATCACTTCCGTCAAGTTCTAGAAGGCTATCTTTTTTACTACTAAAGAGCGTTTTCTCCATAAAAATTTCCATGATTTTTCTTAAAAATATCTGTCTTTCTATTGGTAGAACCTTGTCCATCATTTCATCAATAAATATGTGTACGTTTACTTCTGTAGCTGAAGGGGTATCGGTCTTTGGTAATATTACGTCTACAAGTTGCGATAAGGCATACCCTTGATCCCTAGTAAAATATCTGGGTTTCCAATCGCCATATGAAGACTTTTGTTCACAGCTTTTCAATACATCCAAGAGTGTAGATGCGGTTATTGTATACCCCATGATCAATCCTATATTTTTAAGTGCTGATCGTCTTTCCATTTACTTATTTCTTATAAAATTAATATTAAAAAATCCTTTCTACTATTGATCCTTTTTCAGAAGCTTCCCTTTTGTAATTCCTTGGCAGCGTGATTAGCAGCTCTGGCAGTAAAGGCCATATAAGTCAATGAAGGGTTAACACAAGAGGAAGAAGTCATAAATGCCCCATCAGTTACATATACATTTTTACAAGAATGCAGCTGGTTGTTCCCATTAAGCACGGAGGTTTTTGGATTATACCCCATTCTAGCAGTTCCCATTTCATGTATTCCCAATCCTAGAGGGGTCTTCCCGTCATAAACCTCAACATCATATGCGCCAGCTTTCACTAGCATTTCGGCTGCTTGATCTTTCATATCCTCTCTCATATTTTTTTCATTTTTACGTATCTCCGCATCAAAAGTTATGGTAGGTAACCCCCATTGATCTAGCTTTTCATAATTAAGTGTCATTCTATTATCTTCATAAGGCAGTGTCTCTCCAAATCCCCCAAAACCAATACTCCAATCACCGGGTTTTAGGATGACATCTTTTAGATTTTTTCCAAATGAGGTTTCGACAATGGCTTCTTTCCAATTACTTCTATTGGCACCTCCTTGATAACCGAAACCGCGAATATAATTATCAGAATTAGAGGCACCTCCAAGGTTTCTAAATCGAGGCACGTAAAAACTTCCTGGTCTCCGTCCTTTATAATATTTATCATCAAATCCTTCCATTTTACCAGATGCTCCTGCCCTAAAGTGATGATCCATTACATTTCTTCCTAATTGGTCAGAATCATTTCCTAGACCATTTGGAAAACGGTCTGATTTTGACTGCATCAAAATTGAAGTTGATGCCATGGACGAAGCACATAAAAAAACAACCCGAGCCTTGAACTCATATGCTTCTTTGGTTACACGGTCAATGACTTTTACTCCTTTGGCCTTTTTGGTCTGGGAATCATATATGATTTCATGTACAATGGAATCAGGCCTCAATGTCATATTCCCAGTATTAACGGCAGTAGGAAGTGTACTTGACAAGCTACTAAAATATGCCCCAAATGGGCAGCCCCTGATACATCTGTCCCTAAATTGACATCTTGTCCTAGCGTCTCCATCAAAACTTTTATTGCTATTTATGTGGGCTATCCGGCCTGGGGTAATTACTCTTCCTTCAAAATGCTCTGCCACCTTATCTCTGACATGCTGTTCTACACAGTTTAGTTCCATCATTGGTTCAAAAACGCCATCTGGCAATTGGGGTAGACCCAAGGTCTCCCCTGTGACTCCAATGAAAGCTTCTACTTTACTATACCAGGGTGCGATATCTTTATATCTAACTGGCCAATCCACAGCAATATTATCATTTTTATTTGCTTCAAAGTCCAAATCACTCCAACGATAGCTATGTCGTCCCCACATGATGGATCTGCCACCTACATGATAACCCCTAATCCAATCAAACCTTTTCGTTTCGTTATAGGGATGATCAAGATCATTAACAAACCAATGACTAGCATCCTTTTTTACTACGCGTCCACTTCTAGCTTGTTTTTCTTGTTTTCTTATGTCTTCTCTTGTAGGCATACCTGCATTTGGGAGATCCCATAAGTCTTTGTGCGCTGTAACATAATCCTCACGATGCTTTACCATAGGTCCTCTTTCCAAAACCAAAACCTTTAGCCCATTTTCACAGAGTTCTTTTGCTGCCCAACCGCCACTAATACCAGTTCCTACAACAATAGCATCATAACTTTTTTGTTCCTGATTATAATAAAATTTATTCATACATTTATTTATCAAAATAATACTGTCCTATAGGGACTTATCTTATATTAATCTTTTAAAAATTAAAAACCTCCTAAATTGATTATATTCGACCCAGAAGCCGTGAGTCTTTGGTTTCTTTCATAAAACGACGAGCTATACCTTGAATTTGCTTTTTTATTATCATTAGCATTAAGATCCCTGTAAATTTTCACATTTCCTTCTGGAGAATAAACCAATATTTGCTCTCCTGAGAAATCCATAAACTTCGACCCTATAGCTATATGGTATTCTTTACCCAGATCCCCTATAACCTTTCCATTATTATTGTAAATTTTTCCATCCCCCTGTTCCCCATACGCACATACTAATTCATGTATTCCATCGCCATTGAAATCTACTGGAAGTGTTGAAAATACTGGATAAGGTGGGTCTATTTTTTTTCCAGAAAATGTATCATATATGAATGACTCATTATTAGATCGATAAAATCCATTGGAGCCTGCAACTTTTTTACCAATTCTTATACTCATACTAACTTTCTCTCCATTTGTCCCAAGTCTAGCGCACCACCCCATGTCCATATGTCCTTCTTCAAGATCGGACCAAACTCGCTCCCCATTCCCATCGAAGAGAACCACTCTTGGACTAAAACCACCTGTTTCCCGACAGGTGTATATATACCATTTATCTTTACCCTCATCCCATACAGGCTGAATGATATCTGAATGCCCCCAGTAAACATCTTCATCGGCAATAAACTTGTATTTCCCAGTATCCATAGAGATACAACGCTCTCCCCACATGAACTCATCATTACCATCCCAATCCAGATCGAATACCGGTGTCATATGACTGGCTCTAGCGCCATCCTTACCTTTTGGTATTTCTAATTCCCATCTTAAATCGAGATTAGAATCCCAACTTTCGAGTCTCATATCAGAATAGGTTCCTGTGGCAGTAACCAAGACAGATTTTCCATTCACCTGGCCTCCAAAAACATAGTATCTAAACTGATGACTTAATCTAAGATTAATTCCTAGAGGTTTCCATGGTTTTGTCATTAATGTCTCACCAGTTCTCACGTTCAATTTTTCCAATACATAAGCAGACGCATTAAAGGGATGATCTAAATCTGTATTGTTAGTCATGTAAATCTCATCCATACCATCTCCATCCATATCTAAAGGATATACAGGGCTAAACCAATGCCCAGGAAGCAAAGATTTTGGAAGTTCTTTCTTCCATAATAATTTCCCTTCGTAACTATATAGAGCTAACTTTAATGTGTTCTTAGGTAAAAAGAACATCTTCACATAAGGATCTACACTCTTTTCCTCAGAATACACTATCAATATGGCCTTCTCCTTATAAGATAAATTAACTGGGACTGCACGTAACTGTCCAATAGTGGTTCCTACATTAAAAGTCGTAATTGCCTTTAAGTTTAGTTCCTGCCCTGTTCCGATAATGGTAAATAACATAATGTAAACTAAGGTAGATATACGTAGTGGGACTTTTATACGAAAATCAAAACCATGTTTAAACCAGAGGTTTCCAACTTTTCTCAAAATTCTGTAATCCTTTTTCCAATTCCGATTATAATAAAATCTATTCATATCGTTATTTAATAAAATTTTCATGTTTTCTAAATGTTTTATTTAAGTATTACTATTCTTTAAATTTCAATTAAAGGCATATATTTTTTTAATTCTTTACAAAAATCACTATCAGACCGTCCTGCTTTTTTGACCTAACCTTTACTATTTTGCCTCCTCTTACAAGATGAGAATTTTCCCAATCTGCGTTACTTATATTTATTTGATAAACATTAAACCTACTGTCTTTATCTTCTTTTAGATTTAATTTCACACTTCCTTCTCTTGGAAAATATAGTACATAAGCCATCCCATTTTTACCTATTAAATAGCATTCATTAGGTTGGGAATCCTTTAAGTAACTCATCATTGGTTTTAAATCCCAAAAGTCAACCTTAGTTTCGGCCATTCTGATAGACTTTATGATATTTATAGATTCCTTTCCAAGACCTAGTCCCGAATTAGGCCTATGAAATCTGCTTGATGCCAGTCCAACCATAATATTTCTGAAAAAAGTCTCTTTGGCATGTCTAGATGTTATTCCCTTTTTCACCAAACTAACACTCTTATCATTTCCATAAATTTTCACAGAATTTAATGGTCTCTCTTTTTTATTATTAACATAGCTTGAAACTATTTTCGCCCTCTCCCAGTTAGAGTAACCTAGATTCCATGCATTCTGAGAAATGTCTACGTAGTCATACAAATCTTCGTTATCAATTGTCCTTTTGTGCTGTTCTGAGGTAATATCATGGTCATCCCACATTTCCGTTACTAAAACCTTTTTTGTGCCAGCTTTATCTTTTATATACCTAGCCCAAAAGGTTGACCATTCCTCCGCACCGCTTGTTTCGTTATCTATACAATAAAGTATATGTCCATAATTTAAAGTTATAGACAGTAATTTATTCACATATGATTTTTGAATATCCAATAGTAACTCATTATTATTTTGTCTGGGTGTAGTAAAAAAGAAAGGTTGCAGGTTTGCTCCTGGATGTTTAGGATAATTTGTTTCAAATCCTGAATCTTTAAAACTATAATTAATATTATTTTGCGGATTATAGGGACTATACAACCATTCTTGTCTTGAAAAGTCGAAGCGATCCCATATTTCAATTTGAACAATTATGTCTCTTTTTTCTGTTTCCTCTAAAAAAAAAATAACTTTTTCCCAATACGCATCATTCCACTTACTTAAATCAAACTTTCCATTGGACATCTCTTGATACGGAAATGACTCCACTCCTTTTACAACTCTATTACTCATCGTGTTTCTCATATAGTTGGCACCTATACTCTTAATAGAATCTAAATGAGGGATTAACATTTGAACAGGCCATTGAAATGGATTATCATCATTACTCGCTCCCAATAACAATAGCGGCTTATTATTAAACTCCCAATAGCGAGGATTCTCCTTATATATTTTAATAGTTTTAGTTTCCTTTTGTGCAATAGCATAAAAAGAAACGCTTATAAATAAAAAAATCAATAATATATATTTCATAATCTTTACATTTTAAATTCTATTCATACTATATTGTTTTCTAATCTAAAAAAGCAGAATTCCCAATCCATCCCAACGGCTTTTCAATTTTATGACCAGTAACGTCTTTCATTAATACAAAAACTTTATTAGTATCCCCTCCACTAAAAGTTGGGTCATCTATTGACAAATTAATTACATCAATTGCATTGATAGGTATGCGGGGATCCACATCTTGACTACCAAAACTTAAATTGGCAAGTGAAAGATTCTTAACATGGCGAATAAAAAACACCGAACTAGGTAAATTCCCCCATACAGTAGGTTGAGGATATGAATTTTCCTTTTCTTCAACTTGGGTATAATCTGTAATAAAATCCCCTAAAGCAATTCCTCCCTTATTGAACAATTGTATATTACTCAGGGATATATTCTCAATATAACTTCCAGGAATAGCGGTAATAGAACTCGAAAAATTACCAGTATTATATGCAGTAACATTGCTTATAGTTATATTTCGCATATGCCCCATTTTTGGAAGAAGAGCCTCTTCAACATGCTTTCTAGCCCTGTTTCCTAAACGAATGTACAAAGGACACTCAGTACCCTCAATTACGATATTACTGATAGCGATTCCTTCCATAGTTCCTCCATCTACAATTTCCAGTGAAATACCAGAAATTCCATGCTTGGGGGTATTAAATATAGGAGGAATCTCAGCATTGCTAGGCTTAATCACACAATTGCTTATAACTATATTTTTGAATCCACCCGTAGATTCCGTTCCCGCCTTGATTGCATTACAGAAACTGGAGATCACACAGTTTGAAATTGTCACATCTTCGGTTGGAGCTAAGCCTGTGCTTTTCAAAGTGATTCCGTCATCATCAGAATCAAATATTGAATTTGAAATAACAACTCTTCTACAACCATCTATATCTACGGCATCATTATTACGATTAGAATGATTAAATACTTTCACTTTGTCAATTATAACGTCTTCACAATTTAAATAATGTTGATTCCAAACACCCGAATTTTTCATGGTAATACCTTCTATTTTCACTTGATTACACGAAATAAGAAGTAAATTTCTGGGTCTGCCATCCGAATCACCTTTTTTTAACTCGGTTCTAGGTTTCTGAAATGCACCATTACCATCAATTTCCCCCATGCCGGTAATGGCTATATTGGAAAGTCCCTCTCCAAAAATCAATGCATACCAACCATTTGTGTCCTTCTGTGAACGGTATTCTGCAATAGGCTGCCTTGGAAAATCCTTATGCTCTTTACTAGCCAAAAGTATTGCTCCAGCAGCCAATGAAATATGTACATTGCTTTTTAAAAAAATAGTACCCGATCTATATGTCCCTGCTGGAAAGTAAACAGTACCTCCACCAGCTTTAAAACAAGCATCAATTGCAGATTGAATACTCTTAGTGTTCAATGTATGACCATCTCCTTTCGCACCATAATAAACAATATTGAATGGTGTAGAAACATCTGTTAAGAAGTCAAAAGATTCGATATGTTTTTCTTTGGAAATCCTAAAACTGGTTAAAGAAAAAATGAGAAAAAATGAGGCACAATACATTAAAACCTTAAACTTATAAAGTCTAAATCTTGAAGTAAATAATCGGTTCGTTTTTTTCATTTGAGTGATTTTTTCCATTTCAGTAACATCCAAATATTTGGTTGAAATAATTATAGATATATTCGATATTGACATATTCAATTATTTATTCTCCGTGTTAAAAACACCTTTTTTAATTCTACTTTGCTATTATATAATTTTACTTCTTCTGTTTAAGGCAACAGAAATATTAAGTATTCCCATTGTTTACGTAAAATAATCGTCCAATCACAAATTAATTCAAATTGTGTATTCTTTGCCAGCAGCACAAATTCACATATTATAATCCACAGAAATAAGATTGTTTTGCATTTTATTTACTTAATGATCATTCTTTTTAAGTGACTTTATAGCTCTAAAAGCAATCCTCTTAAGCCTTCTGGAGGTTTTTCTATCCATAGATTCTGGGTAAAACTTTATTTTCTTTGGAGACACACCAAATAACTCGCCAAACCATACACACCCTGCGAGGTAACAACCATTATCATTTGCATGATGAGAATCATCCTTCCAAAGATTTATATTAGGATATCGCTTAAAGGATTTATCAAATGTTTTACCGGAAGCCAAAATAAATGTTTCATACCGGCCTGCCAAATCCTGATAATTTATCGTAAGTTTTGTGTGCATATCTTCTCTAGACATGTTCCATTTTTTTAACCGGTCACTATCTGGACTATACGCCCAAGTCTGGTGTACTATAATTTCTGATTTAGGAGAATAGCGCTTAACGAATGTAACAAGGCTATCCGCATAAGGCTGAAATGATTCATACTTAAAACTTAACGTACTAACCTGTTGAATCGTTACATAATCATAAATATTCTTACTTAGAAGTTCTTTTAAACAATATTTACCTGAGTACGGTTTAAGATTTTGGTCCTCTTTACATTTATCAATCAGGTTAGTATGTTTTCCCAAAGAAGCCCCTCCTATATTAGCCTTAGTTATATCAATACTATATCCTTCCACCGATTCTGTGATTTGCTCTAGATATTTACACGCATTATCGGCAAAGCTATTTCCAATGGTCAATATCTTAATACTTTCTTTGTTGTGGTAGTGTAAATAACTCTCCTGACTAAATGAGACTTGGCTTACCAGCATCATTCCTACTGGTAAAAAAAACAATATTGAACGAACAGTATTGGACCATTCAATTATTCCATTTTCACTTAACTTAATTAGACTGAGCTTTCTTTTTTGATTGAGATATAAACTATACAACAACCAAATAAATAAAATTAATCTCACTAAACAGTCATATGAATATTTTTCATATCTACTTATCATTATTCTAATCTTTTTTAGTGCTTCAAAGCTTATTTACATATACTAACTTTTCTATTGAATAATTAGTTGTAGCGATAATGCGTCTCTTAATTTTAAGACACAAAAAAAAAGAATAGGGTGATGTTTAAATTGCTAAAAAGAGAGTAAGAAAATAAATAATTCCAAAAAAGCATATATGTACAACTTAAAAAAAGGAAGTTTCACATTATAAATATTGTTCAATTTTTTTTCAAATTTTTAACTTATCACAGCAGTATCGTTCCTTAGGGATGATTTTCTTATAATTAATTTTGGTGTCAAAACTACATGCGTTTCAGATGTAATTCTTTTATAATTCCTCACTTCCTCTAAGAATATTTGAGCTGCTATTCTTCCCATTTCTGTAGGTGATTGGTCAATAGATGTTATCGAAAGTTCTATAAAACCCGTAAACGGTTCATTACTAAAGCCAACAACACTAATATCTTCTGGAACTCTAAGCCCACGCGCTTTTATTTCTTGGATAGCACCTAACGCAGGATGGTCATGCACACAAAATATCCCATCTGGAGGTGTTTTCATATCTAACAAAATTTTAGTTTTTTTTCTACCCTCAACGACATCGTGAAATGTATCAATCACTAAATCTTGATTAAATTCAAAACCATTGTCCAATAGTGCTTGTCTATAGCCTAAATATCTGTTCTCATATATTTGTAATAAATGATTGTTTGTCAAAAGCGCGATACGCTTACATCCTTGAGTAATTAAATGAGTGGTTGCCATATAGGCGCCTTTAAAATCGTCAATAACCACAGAACTCACGCCTGTTATGTTCTTTTTTCTATCAAAAAAGATAAAAGGTATTTCTTTTTTAACTAACTCATTAAAATATTCGGTATTATCAATGTTAGAATTAGATAGCGACATAAAAATACCATCAACATGAGCACCTAATAATGAATTAATATTTTTTGCTTCCAAATGCCCTTTATCATATGTTTGACAAATCATAACGTGATATCCTTTAGAATTTATCCTTTCTTCAATACCTCTTATAACCGAACTAAAAAAATCAATATCAATGCGAGGTATAACTACACCTACAATATAACTTTTACCACTTTTTAGAGCTTTAGCAAGTTTATTTTGTTTATAATTCATCTCTATTGCTGTCTCATTTACAAGTTTACGCGTGACAGTGCTTATTTTTGAATTACCATTTAAAGCTCTTGAAACTGTTGAAGCAGTTATACCTAGTTTATTTGCGATATCATAAATTGTTATTTTTTTATTCATTACCTAATTTCTAATATTCTTAAAATCAAAAATTTTGAGGCTCTAATCAAAAACCACTCTGCTACCCCAAACAATTAATTTATTCTTAGATTGATGACTTTAAAGAGAAAAAAATGTTAACTATTTCATATACACACTAAAGACTTCTTTAAAATGATTTTCTCATTCTTTAATAATAAAATCCTGTTCAAGAAATTATTATCTAATATTAAATCAGTTGAGTCTTTCTAATGCATAAAAAATCTTTATATTACATAAAGCAATGAATAATAGTTAGTTATAAAAATTTGTAGTTGTTTTTTATTTTCTAAACTATCAGATTCAAAACGATCTATATAAATACCTCTTTTATTTTTTAGTTTTTTCATCATTTTTTATGTTCTGATTAATTTTCATTCTTATTTCTCTTGCTCTGTCCATTCTATCTCTATTGACATCTTGATATATTTCTTCGAGCTCTAATATTAATTTATTGAACAGCGAGGGTTCAAGACTTGATAAATCCTTAGTCATCAACGGATCTTTTTTAATATTATACATTTTATATAAGTTGGGTTTTATATATAATTTCTCACTATATCCATATAAAATATAATCATCTTCTCTTATTACAACTTGTGGGGGCATTCCTCTGAGCCTTGGTTTATTACCTACAAATCTTTGATTGTATCCTTCGCCTTCTAAATCCCAACTTCGTCTTCGTTTCTCAAACTGCCAGTACAAAGGACGCTTACGATGTACTGGAACAGAATTTAATAAGTATTGATCTAAGCTAATACCATCAATCTTATAGGGTGCTATGTTTATCTTAGCAATGCTGCAAATAGTTGGCAATAAATTATAATGAATATTTGGAAAATGACTTACTTGAGGCATAATTTTATCTTTCCAAGAGATTAAACCCAGAACTCTTATACCTCCCTCATAAAGTTGTCTTTTTTGACCGTGTAGAGGATAACTCGTACCAAAACTCCTCCCCGAATTAGGATTGGTACGCCAAATTTCAGGTCCATTATCTGAAGAGAAAATTATAACTGTATTTTCTCTTAAGCCTTTAGAATTTAAAAAATCTATTAGGCGACCTATTTGGTGGTCTAAATATGTGATATTCGCATAATACTGATCTTTATCCGGGTAACCTGTGTCATACATATTATTGTATTCATCTGGATTAGAAATAAATTCATGAACTGCATCATAAGACATAAATAAAAAGAACGGATTTTCATCATTTACTTTTTTATCGCAGGATTGTCCAGATAATATTAACAAAACCGCCGTTAAAATTTGTAATAGTCCATAGTGTCTCATTTTATTCGGTTCCCTTTATCATACTTCTTTCTCTGGTTTCAACTAACTTGATTTTAAGCACTATATCATCCGTAAAACCTGGTAACGTTACCGTTTTTAAAAAACCTAAATTTTGGGATGTCAAGGAAATAGATTTTAATGTTTTTAATGTGGCCGGATCTATAAATTCAATATTATAAATACCATCAGGTAAGCGAAGTTTGATTGGTGACTCTGGAATCGATTTACCTGTTTCTGTAGTACATATATAAACGATACTATTTTTCCGCTGGGAATCTGCTAGTATAACTGAAAACCAATCTAAGGAGGTGGTATTTAATATTGTAAAATTGGGATTCATTTTCCAAAATGGCAATGATCTAAAAAACTCGGTAACGGGTTTTAGATATTGTGCTCCCGGACCACGATATTTCGGATCCTCTATACCTTCACAACCTTCCCATGAATGCCAGGTCCAATGACAGCCTGCTGCATACCATATCCAGGATTGTTTTCTCCTATGCTCCGGATCATCATTTTTATGTCTTTTTTCTCTACCAGACTCATTATTAAATGCAGGTTTACCGTGAGCTCTGCTATTTCTTGCAACCGCAAGATACCAGTCTTTAAGATCATGCTTAGGCCCAGATCCCGTACAGGTATGAACCACAGACATCCCCATCCACTCCTTATCCGGCCAGGCCGCATCATCCGTCGTCCCATCCGAAGTAATTACTGGACGATTCCATTTATCATTTTCATAAAAAAAACTTCCAACCGAATCTTGGAATTTCTGATTTCCTAAATACTCATTCATGATTTCCCATGTAAGAATATTGGAATATTTCCCAAATCTATCTAAAATAATTTTCCAGAACTTGTTTTGCTCAGGATACTTATGCGCCTCTTCCCTAACCGTATTATAAATATTGAAATCTATTCCAATCCCATATTCACCTGCCATTTTAATACGCTTCTCCACTTCATCCCAATAAGATTCATCGTATCCAGAAAAATCCGGGTTCTCAATTGACCCTTCCCATGGCCATAATTCTATATGCAAATCCTCAAAGTAAGGAGCCCCGACAAAAGCAACCCGAATTACATTTACACCTTGGGCTTTAGATCTCTTTAAAAAACCTTCTGGATCATTCATGCCAAAATAGGCCCAGGCTGTTTTATTCAAAATCAGCAGGTGTTTACCTTCTCTATTTACCAGTTGATATGGTTGCAGAGAATCTACTTGAAAAGGGGAAGTCCAAGGTTCTTGAAACCTGACAAGAGATTCTGGTTTGGTTTGCCACTCACTGCATGATAATGCTATTAACAATAAGCCTAATATTAAATATTTTAATTTCATTTTTTAATTTTAAAATTTATATACTTGATTTTGAAATAAAAACATAAAGCACCTACTCTTCATTTACCTCTGTGGTAGAATATTCAAATGATGAGGCATGAAGTCCTTCAACATTATAAAGTTCTCCAGTCAACAATCCTACCCATACTGGAGTGGTAGCATATTGTTGTGTAAAAACGACGAATTCACTAGCAAGTTTTGCTAGATTAGTGGTTTGAATATTAGAATTATTAAACCTGTCCAAATTTTTAAGATTAAAATTCACATCTCCATACCCTAAATCATCAGTTAAAATGATAATAAAATTTGGTCTTTTTGATAATTCTTGTTTAAGCGAAGAAGCTATCTCCTTTACTTGAGCAGTTGCTGAAATAGTAAAGATCACCAAACATAGAATGTTAATTTTTGATTTCATTTCTTTGTTAAAATCGACCTTTGAAATATTCATCTTAATCTTATTTTTAATTATTTTAAAATTATATATCTAAATACTGATTTCCAAAGTATTGTTATCACTTTCTAATAACAGTAGCATTATGTAACCAATTGTTATATAGCTTTAAGTTTTCTGTATTTATTGATTCCAAAAATGTCTCTGTTGATTCTTTAACACTAGAGTTATGAATATATACTTCAGTATTATTACTTAATGTTATAATAGATTCATTACTGTCTTTGCATTCTGCCTTAAATCCATCTATATCAACAGCTTCACCATTATCAATGATTAATGGATTTCCCTTTTTGCAATCAATATTTACATCTTTAAATTTGGTGTTTTTCACAAAACTAACTTTAAATCCATTTTCTGCCTTAAAGTTTGAGTTTACGATGGACAAGCCTTTGACAGGGGCTTCAGGAAGTCCCATAATTTGTGCAGCATTTTCAACATTTATAGCCGTAATATTGCTAAAATGAATATTCTTAAAAAAAGGAGTCTCAATGGTAACTGGCAGCTCTGTTATGTCATTCCCTCCATAATACATATCAATAGAAATAGCGGTTTCAACATTGTCCATTATAATGTTATCAGCCCTAAAATTTTCAACAATACCGCCCCTACCTCGTTCTGTCTTAATTCTAATTCCTCTTAAAGTTCCATTAAACACACAATTTGAAACCGTAATATTTCTAACATTACCTGACATTTCACTACCAATGCCAATAGCACTTCGTCCATGGGTAAAAGTACAGTTGCTAATCACAATGTTTTCGCATGGTTTTGCAACTCTTCTACCATCTTCATTATATCCAGATTTAATGGTTATACAATCATCCCCACAATCCACAAAGCAATTCGATATACGTACATTTTTGCAGGATTCTGGATTGATTCCATCTGTATTTGGAGATTCATAAGGCTGAATTATAGACACCTTTTCTATTGTGACATTTTCACAATACACAGGGTGAATAGTCCATGCAGGAGAATTTAAAATTGTAAGTTCTGAAATTAAAACGTTGTTACAATTATACAAATTAACCATTCTTGGTCTTGGCACTTTTAATGGGCTTTCTGCTGGATTATCAGGTTCTCTGCCTATCAATCCTTTTTCTTTTCTTAATCTCTGATTTTCGTAATGAGCATCCCACCATACTTTACCTTGTCCATTAACGGTGCCTCTACCTGTTATGGTTATGTTTTTCAAATTGTGACCTGTAAATAAGGAAGCATAAACTTTCCGTTCAATCCCCTCCCATTTACCATCAATAATGGGACAATTTCCAATATTATCGTCAAATAATAAAGTAGCTCCCGAGAAAACCTCAAAATAGATGCTGCTCTTTAAAAACAATGGACCCGTCACATAATTCCCTGGAGGCACTATAACTTTACCTCCTCCATTGGCACTACATTCATCTATAGCTTTTTGGATGGCTTTGGTGCATAAGGTCGCACCATCACCAATGGCTCCATAATCCTTTATATTGTAGATTCCTTCATTCTCTGAACAGTTAAAGAACAAAAGGCTTAATATTAAAATTCCTACTAAATATTTTTTCATTGAATCTAATTTTGAATTATTGATTTATATGAACTTCGGTTTTAGGCACTTCTTTAACTACTTCTACGTTAACACCAGCTTCTATATGATGACCCTTTAAGTTTATGTTTTTTGTAGTCGCTCCGTGAATTTTATAGTTTTTTGGAGATTTTGAATTATATACTATCTCTATATTACTAGCTTCTTCTAAATCTATGGTCCTTGAGTTGTTATCTTTTACCATGAACCCCTCAATGTTCATGTTTTTGATGTATGATGCATTTAAAATATCTGAAGAAACGGTACGCATCGAAATGTTTTTCATTGAAAGCCCATCAACGTTTTTAATTTTCATCCCCTCAATAGAGCTTATATCCATATTGCTAAAACTTATATCCTTAAAATTACTTTCTCCTAATCCATATAAAAAAACAGGATATTTGATATTGGACATGGTTATGTTAGAGAAATGAATGTTCTCAAGTATGGGCGTACTTTTAGTTATGGGCATGTTTTGAATAGAATCTTTGTCATAATACATGGCATTGATGTGCATGGCTGCCGGTACCTCATCAAAACAATAAAGTATATCCTTGATAATAATATTGTTTACCCTTACATTTTTAATGTAGCCTCCACGATTACGGTTGGTTTTTATATGAATGCCCTTTCCCGTGTTTTCGATAATACAGTTACTAATAACTACGTTTTCAACACCTGCTGACATTTCGCTGCCTATAGACACGCCAGCTGCACCATGTATCATGGTACAATTGCTTATCTGTATATTTTTTGAGGGTTTATAGTTTTCGCGAGCTTCAGATCCTTTTCCCGATTTAATAGAGATACAATCATCACCAACATCGATAACACAGTTAGTAATTTTTACATTTCTACTGGACTCAGGATTAATACCATCTGTATTTGATGATTCTTCAGGATTTTTTATATAAACACCATCTACAGTTACATTGTCGCAATCCACAAAATGAACGGTCCAAAATGGAGCATTTATTACTTTAATATCCTTTATTTTGATGCGCGAGCTATTTAAAAATTGTATAAAAAGAGGTCGTTGAAAACCAGACTGATCCAAATTCTTTTTTTCCGGATTGTTCTTTGCAAAAATTTTTTGCCATTTATTAGGCTCATTGATTATTCCCTCCTTTTCGGCTTTCCGTATTTCCTTTATAGCTTTTTGCCATACCTCACCTTGTCCATCAATTGTTCCCATACCAACAATGGAGACATTTTGAAGATTGTTACCATAAATTAAAGGTGAAAAACCTTTACCATTTGCCCCCTGAAACCTCGTTGGAACCATTGGCAGGTAATCATCAAAATCTTCACTGAATATTATTGTTGCTCCAGAATCAATGTATAGTGTTATGTCTCTTTTAAGATGTATTGGTCCTGTAAGATAGTTTCCTGCAGGAAAATAAACCGTTCCACCTCCTTGTGATGAAGCTTTTTCTATGGCGGCTTTTATCGCCAATGTGTTTTTATACACACCATCATTCTTGGCTCCATAGACAAGTACATTGATAACGCTTTGTGTATGACCTATCGTTACAACAAAAAACAGAAGCATTCCAAATGATAGGTTTAAAAAAATCTTATTCATAGTTCCCTGTTAAATTGTCATTTTAATTGAGTTGTAGCCTTCATCTCATCTACCATAATTGTAAAATCTCCCTTTTCTACAACGCGCTCCATATTTTGATTCCATAATGAGAATGCTTTAAAAGGAATTTTCATTTCAACAAGCTTTGTTTCTTTTGGCAATAGCTTTACCTTACGAAACGCTGCTAAGGACTTCACTGGAGTTGTTACTGATGCATAGTTATCTCTTACGTACACAAGTATAGTCTCTTCGACAGGCAAATTACCGTTATTGGATACATTAAACTTAACGCTTACTGGTTGTTCATTCGTAATTTCATCATCTACAACCAGATTATTATAAGTAACGTTAGTATAATGCATACCTGAACCAAATTCATATAAAAATTCTGTCGGTTCATCATTGTAAGATCTGAAATATGCTGCTGGCCTATGATTATAAAACGCAGGCAACTGTCCTGAACTAATTGGTATAGTGATAGGTAATTTCCCTGAAGGATTATAACGACCGAAAATAATATCTACCAAAGCTTGCCCTCCAAACTCACCTGGTTCCCAAGCATAAATTATGGCACTGGCCAATTCTTTTGCTTTCTTAATGGCTCTAGGCTTACCTGAAATAATAACAACTACAACTGGTTTACCAGCATCATAAGCTGCCTGTATCAATTCGTCTTGTCTGCCAAATAAATTTAAATTTGCACTATCTGAATTTTCGCCACTAGTACGGACAACTTCTGTACTACGCGTAGGATTGTCACCCAAAACCAAAACAGTAATATCTGATTCTGATGCTCGCAGTTTGGTCTCTTCGATATCCTCATCAGAAATATTACTATTATCTCCACTTTCATAGTAATCTAAAGTTATTCGTTCATTTTCAAAGGCTTCCAAAATCGTGATAATTTGATCATCCTGCTGGATTGCCGACCAATCTCCAAGTATGGTTTGATTGTTAGCATTAGGGCCTGTTAAAAAAATACAGGTTTGTTTTAAATTCTTTAATGGTAATAGGTTCCCTTTATTTTCCAATAACACCATAGACTTTTGCGCCGCTTCCAATGCTATTGACTTAGCAGTATCTGATCTTAAATTAACTTTAGATGGATCTACCAATACTTTCTCGAAAAGGCCTAACTTAAACTTGTATCCTAAAATACTTTTTACTGCTTGCTCAATTCGTTTTTCAGAGATTTCACCTTCCTCCACTTGTAATACTACAGTTTCAAAAAATCTTGGACCATGCATATTCACATCAATACCTGCATTTACAGCTAGTTTATTTGCTTCCTCTTGTGAAGACGCTATTTTATGTAATGAATGAAGTCTATTAACATCCATCCAATCACTAACGATAAATCCATTGAAACCCAAAATATTTCTAAGTCGCGTTTTAAGTAAGTCTTTACTGGCGTGACAAGGAATACCATTCAAATCGTGATGTGCTGCCATTATTGTGGCACAACCCTCATTAATAATGCTCTCAAACGGAGGTAACCAAATTTCATTAAGGGTTCTTTCTGAAACATCCATAGGGCTAAAATTAAGACCTCGTATAGGTTGACTTCCTGCCAGAAAATGTTTTCCACAAGCTAAAACACTTGATTCTAAGCTATTATTTTGATAGCCTTTAACCATAGCGCGACCCATTTCTCCAACCAAAAATGGATCTTCTCCAAAGGTCTCTCCTATACGCCCCCATCGTGCATCTCGACCAACATCTACATTTGGAGAAAATGTCCAGTGACAACCTGTTTGCCTCATTTCTTTAGCCGTAATAGTTGCTATTTTTTTTACCAATAAGGTATCAAATGTACTTGCCATACCAATTGGTGTTGGAAAAACAGTAGCACCTTCATATCTGGCGTGACCATGTATGGCATCTTCTGCTATGAGCAATGGTATTTTAAATCTGGACTGCAATGCAATACGTTGAAGAAAATTAGCTTCATCAACCCCTTTAACAAGTAAAAAAGACCCAATCTCTCCCTTTTTTATCCTATCTTTTACATCTTTAACTTCTAATCCTGGATAGAAGTCTTTTCTACCTTTGTTTTCAATATCATCCAATTGATCTGCAATGGTTAACCCTTGCATATACTTTAATCCCACATACTGGGTCATCTGACCCACTTTTTCTTTTAATGTCATCCGACTATAAAGATCATCAACACGTGCTTCAATAGAAAGATGAGAGTTGAGATACTCTTGGGAAAACGATAAGAAAACATTCCCCAATAAAATGATAATAATTATAGCTTTTCTGTCCATTAATTTTAGATTTAGATTGGTGTTTATTATTCAGGCACTTTAAGGTTGAACACTTAAAGTCCCTTGAGCTTCAACATTTTTATATTGAGCCACTATTTTGTAATCTGTTTTAGCACTCCCTGTTTTTAAGAGTATTGATGAAATACCTGCTTTTATTATAGCAGGATTATCACCTATTAATTTGCCATCATCACCTGAACTAATTGTAAAGTGAACTTGTCCGTCTTCATAAGGAAGTATGGTTCCGTTTTCATCTCTAACCACTGCCCTAACAAAAATGTCATCATTGGTAGAAGGCTTAATACCACTTTCATCAAACTCAATAGTCATATTTTTGAAGTCATTTGGTGTGCTTACAGAATCACGAACAACAGCTTCTCCTTTTATATAACCAATAGCTACAAGAGTTCCCGCCTGAAACTTTTCTAATTTAAATGTGAATGGTGGATTTTTGAGATTTGTAGAAATTCTGTTGGTATCTGGCTTTTGTTTGGCTATTTGCTTACCGTTTAAAAGCAAGGCAACTTCATCACAATTACTAAATATCCTAACATCTAATGACGAGGTTGGAGTCCAATAACTAGCAATAGAAACTATTGGCGATGCTTTCTCTTCAATAGTACGCTGGCTTCTGTAAAAATCATAGCTAAATTTTGGAAGTCTATCAATACTCATAATTCCAGAAGCTTCCAAATCATCATGATACCCCCTATTATAATCAAACATTACCCAATAGCCATCAGCATACGCCGGTGTATAAAGGTTATCGTTATGAGCTTCTTGAATATTTGTAGCCTGTTGTAAAAGAGCTTTTTCACCAGATTCCAATAATTGCCTACTGGTTCGTTCAGTTTCTTTAAGATCGTTCCAACTATCTTGATTTAGACCCGCATTTTGGGCGTAGTATTCCCAGTCTCCATATTCTGATACATTATATGGTTTTTTAGTTTCAATAGTATTATCATGTCTATGTTGTCTAGCTTGCAAATAAATATCATAACCATATTCCATCCATCCAGCAGTCAGTGGCTTATCAGTAGGATATTCCTCTTTTACTGCTTTAATTAATCTATCTATAAACGCTTTTGGCATATGGGTCTCATTTAAAGATGCTTCCCAAGCTAAAACACAGGGGTTGTTACGATCTCTTCGAATCATATCTCTTACTGTTTGTTCTATTTGATATGCAAACTTTGGATCTTCATTAAAATATTGCCAACCCGGTATGGCATCCAAAACAAACAACCCTAATGAGTTACAAGCTTCCATAAATGCAGGAGCATGTGGATAATGGGACAATCTAACATAATCGAACCCACCTTCTTTTATTTTAACTGCATCACGCCATTGGCTATTATCGCTTATAGCATAGCCTAAATAAGGATAATCTTGATGCCTATTAACACCTCGTAAAAAAATTGGTTCTCTGTTTACGTAAAGCTTTTGCCCTTTAAATTCTATATTTCTAAAACCTATGGTGTGAGATTCTTTATCTATAATTTCCCCCGATTTAGAAATAATACTAGTTACTAAATTATAGGTTTGTGGATCCATTGGACTCCATAAATTTGGAGATGACACACTCATTTTAAGAATAACCTCTTTATCTTGTAAAGAACTAAGATATTCTTCAGCAGATACTATTTTTGATATTAACTTATCCTCTTTATATAACTCGGATAGCACTGTAAAGATCTTATCTGACTCATAATCATTTCTTATATGAACTTTTATTGACGCTAATGCTTCGTCTTTTGAAATCTTAGGATAGGTTACAAATACACCTCCAGATGCTGGTTTATTTTCTAAAATGGGATCTGTGATGTAGAGTTTATCTTTAACAATAAGCCATGCATTTCTATACAAACCACTGTAGGTATTAAAATCTAAAACGTCTAAAGGTTTTGGACCTGTTATTGAGTTATCTTCATTATTAAGCTTAACAGATATTACATTTTTACCTTCTATAAGATATTTAGACATGTCTACAACAACGGGTAAAAAACCACCTAAATGCTGAGTTACATGAGTGCTATTTATCCAAATATCAGCCACATTCATAGCACCATCAAGTTTCAGCCAGTACGTTTTACCTAATTGCTCTTTAGTAATATCAATTGTCTTTCTATACCAACAAATGCCCTGCCATTGCTTTAAGGTTACATAAGGTTCGAGGTTAGCAGTGTGCGGTAAAGTAACTGTTTCCCATAGCTCATCTGAAAAGTCAACCCCTATTGGAACCATTTTATTATTTTGCACTTGAGTCTCCAATCTTCTAAACTTCCAATCTTGATTAAAAAGGAACGTCGTTTCTGTTTCTGAATCCTTTTTAGCGTTAGAAGTTGAATTACAAGAAAAAACCAACACTAAAATTAAATTGGCTAAAACTGATAAAAAATTGGACTTAAATTTCATATTTATTTTTTTTAATCTTGTTTCACAGCTAACTCTACTGTAACATTTTGCACCGATATATCTTTAACATTCTGAATACTAAAACCGTCTAGAGACTTGACTAGCATATTTGTGAATGAGACCTGTTGAATTGGAAGTTCAGCAAATCCAGCAATGTAAATACCTCTCCCAACAGGATTATTCATTCTGATATTTTTAAATTGGATATTTCTAAAGAAAGGTGTTTCAGGTGTAAGTGGCTGAAACACTGTTGGACCTTTATCTTCTGGAGCATAATAATACTGATCTATAGCTATTGGAGCATGATTCCATTTTCTATCTGTATGTTTAGTGTTTAAATAGGTAATATTTTCCACCCTAACATCTTCTACAAAAGTGTAGGACGCATTTTTTTTTGTTTTAATATTTGCAATACTGGCGGCATCAATAAACGTACAATTCTTTACCAAAACACCTTTAACTTTACATCCACTTCCAATAGCAAAGCCAAGAGGTGATGCACCAGGAGCTGCATTGCCGTCAAAAACACAGTCTAACACATTAATATTTTCACAAAAGCGGCTTTTTCCATCTCCTTTTAGTGCTATACTATCATCTTGATTAGCAAAGAGACATCCTACAATGGTTACATTTCTTGAACCATACGGATCTAATCCATCGCCATTACGTCCTTTTACTGTAGAATATTTTAAAATTTTAACATCTGAATAAATGACATTATCGATATAAATAAGAACATTATTAAACTTTGGTGAGTCTTGAAATGTTACACCCTGAATAAGAATATTTGAACCTTTAACTAATTCTAGAAAACGTGGACGCGATTCTCCTTTTACTTTTTCTAAACCTACTGGGAAATGTGGCCACCAGGTTTCTCCATTAGCATCTAAAACACCTTCTCCTGTTATGGTTAAATTATGAATATTTGAGCCATAAATTAAACTTTTCCCCGTATGGACTTTATCACCATCAGTATAAGCTAATGTGGTTTTGAATCTCTTCAAAATACCTATATCGTCATAACCAATAAATGTAATTAATGCCCCTTTTTCAATCTCAAAAGTCATATCACTCTTTAGTTCGATTTGACCAATAAGGTAAGAGCCAGCAGGAACTAAAACCGTTCCTCCTTTATCACAAGTATTAATGGCATTTTGTATCGCTTCGGTATCATGTACTTTTCCATTACCAATAGCACCAAAATCTTTTACATTAAAAATATTTCCTACATTTTTAGTTGTAACATTAATCGCATTTTCTTCCAAAAACTTAGGCGCTTTACTTTTTGTAACACATACTGAAAAACTATAAGTGCGTTCAGGTGAAAGGTCTTTTACCGTATAGGTATGCTTATTTGCCGTTGCTATTTTAATACCATTTTGATAAATATCATAAGACAATTTGGAGTGTGAATACTCTTCAAGCATAACGTTTGGCTCGTATTGATCATCCCAAAGAAGTAATACCGTAGACGATGTAACTCCAAGAGAAGGAGCTCTCAAATTCTTAATAAAGTTTGAAGCATTTTGTCCCCATCCTTGTAATCCCATGCATAGAAAAATAATTAATAATTTAGTAATCTTATTTTTTATGCTTTTGATTTGTATGTTCATAATTTTTAATTTTTTAGGTTTTTATAAAGCCATGCATCAGCTTCTTCCCATTGTTCCAGAAATGTCCAATGTCCTGTTTCTAAAAAGATATTCAGTTCTTTAGGTGCATCAATTATGTTATATGCAGCAAACATGGAAGTTGGTGGGCATGTTGGGTCATTATACCCCCACGAATACCATCCAGGAACTTTTATTCTTTTTGCAAAATTCACCGCATCATAATAAGGAGCTACCTTTATCCAATTTGGATGTTCTGATTCGTTATAATTTTTAAACATATGAGGCCATCCTCCTGCTCTCCCTTCTAAATACCCTGTTAAATCACATAACGCTGGGTAAAAGGCAGCTAAATATTTTATTCGTGGATCTAAACCTGCAGTAACAAGAGACAATCCTCCACCCTGGCTTGCACCATTAACAGCAATGTTTTCTCCATCAAATTCTTCCATCGAAAAAATATAATCAACAGCTCGAATACACCCCAGGTAAACCCGTTTATAATAGTAATCGTCTAAATCATCTAATTTATTCGTCCAATATGCTTTTAGTGCTCCATTTTTTAAGTCGTTATAAACTTCATCATCCATTCTCACAGGAATACCATGTATTCCAATTTTTAAGGTTATAAAACCATCCTCTGCTCTAAGATCTGGACCATAAGACCGCACACCTGCTCCTGGCACTCTTAAAATTGCCGGATACCTCCCTGGAGCTTTAGGTATTGATAAAATACCATATATTCTACTGTTTTTAATATTACCTATATTGAGTTGATACACATTTATTTTTGAAGTACATAGCTCTGGTAAAAGCCTAAGTTTAGGATCTATAGGTACCTTGGCTAATTCTGCTTTTGCTTGCGACCAAAACGCATCAAAATCGGAAGGATTTTCTACGGTTGGCAAAATTTTATGTGGCTCAAAAGCGGCTCTACCCCTACCTTTATAGGTTCTATCATTTACTTTTACAGATACTTCGCATCCAAGAAAACCAGGTTTATCAATTTTCATCCCAACAATCTGAACTTGCCCTGATTCGGATACAATACCATCTTCTTTGGTAGATGTCATTTTTTCTAATCCCAATGAATAATGAATTTCAACATTCGGCACTAACTGTCCGTCTTGCAAAACTTTAACATCAAAATTGGCTTTCTCACCTAATTTATAGTTCCAATCGGTATGATCAGGTGTTATTATTACTTGTACTCTTGATTGCGCAGACTGCGCATAAAGTGTGCTGATACTTTTAAAAAGAAGTATCACAACAACATAAGATATTCTTATTAATTTTAGTTTCATTTTTTTTAAGTTTTATACTATCCCCTGTTTACTGTTTTTTATAATCACCCCAAACTTCGTAGTCGTCCCAATACACATCTGTGGACTTTCCTTTAGCGTTTAAATAGTTTATGATTTTGCCTGAGGTGTAGAGCATAAAGGGATTATGATGAGTAAGCCCTTCCGGATTAGGGTTATTAGGATGATATGTCCAATTCTGTATATTGAAAATTCCAATTTCTTTTTCATCAAAAATAGCCGTAAGTTGAAATCGACCATGAACCGCGTCACCTTCCACAAAATTCACTTTAAGCGTCATCCATTTACCGGTAGGTACAGCAAAATTATTT